>Ga0222714_10006448_pt1 | contig 10958 bp, 6 predicted proteins | sample C33_3DmetaG_FD_165048 | JGI IMG/M metagenome (GOLD analysis project Ga0222714, IMG submission 165048) | Estuarine water microbial communities from San Francisco Bay, California, United States - C33_3D | ecosystem: Environmental > Aquatic > Marine > Unclassified | place: USA: California... | reverse complement strand
CCATATTCTTATTATTTTATTATTATATTATTACATGTTATTTACTACTCTCAAATATTTCTGTTCCTACTGAAAATAGCTCTGCATAATTTATTGTGTTATTTCTAAATTGTATTTCCGCGTAGTAACCCTTTAGGGACCCAACATGGCCAACCGGATCTTTTACATAAAATACAAAATCACCAGTATCAGGTGGAGTAACGCCAGCTGATGCATTTATAATTATTGTTGTATCATTAATTGAGATTATAGGCCCCATTTCTACTTCTGATGCTGCCGATATATCTAAATACCAAGCTATATCTCCCGCCTGAACTGTTACAGGCAAAGGTTTTCCGAATGTTAATGTTATATTTGGCATTATGGTGTATATGAAATTATATTGCTTAGGTTTAGATCGTATGTAATATCAGCATCTCCGTAATTAATTACAGCAACAGTAAACTTAAGGTTAACTGTCAACGGATCTATTAATGTTACATCACTATCTATTATCTGTATTACATTACCATTTGCTCTTGAGAATGTCAATCCATAGCCGTCAGGTATTGTTATTGCTGGAGTAATAGTTATATCAGTAGCAGTATCAACCGAAACAACCTCGTAAGTAAATGGCGCTAATAAATCATTATGGTTGGTGTCCCATGGTATATAATTAAATTTATCGCCTGCCAATATATCTGTTGTATCATCGAGCACTAAAGTAGTTGTTGATACAGCAGGAGAATCTACAATACGCGTAATAACTGTAGCTTCTGCAAAATCTGTTAATTCAACCTGTTTGTTTACAGCAAATGTACCAGTTCCGCTAAATGGCGTAATTTCTTCATTTATTTCAAGAAGCCAAGCTCCTGATGAATTATTAAGATTACTAAACGGAGTTGAAGATAGTGCTTTATAAGTGACTCTTGGTTCAACAGCTGGCCAGCCAGACACAGGCGTCGGTAGGTTTGTAATATCAACCTTTATAACGACTTCGTTTAATTGATTTACAATAAATGGGTTTAATTGTTCTATAGTAGATACATAAGACCCTGTTAGCTCTATGGTGTAGACAACATTAGGATCGCCTTTTATTAATTCAGGAAAAGTTACATTATAATTATATCTGCCGCTACTATCTAAAGTTTCATTATTTATTATTGTAGTTGTAGTTGCTCCATCATTTAATGTGGCGCTAAATGACGTACCAGGATTGCCAAATACCGTTAAAGTTCTTGTTTCTTCTGGGTTACCAATTGTTGACGTATTAAATACATAACCACTTATTAAAGGCAATGGCTGGTATATTTCTACTGCCGACGGTACTCTTAATAATACCTCATCTCCGGAAACACTATAACTGGGATATGTATAATTTACATCAAAAGTAATATTTGTTAATTGCCCGTTAATATTATATGTTGGTGTTTGAACAATATTATAATTTGATTGATTACCAACAGTAATATTGCAAGATGGCGTGGATGAAAAATAATAACCGCTATCAGCGTTATATGTTCTAGAAAATAATAATTCATTAGAATCATAAGCGCCGTCATTTGAATACGGTGTGTTTGTTTCACTGGAGTCACCATTTATATTAGTGCCAACAAATGCGGTTATAGTACCACTAATAGGTATTGGTAAAATTTCAGCAGATCCAATGACGCATAAAGGTATAGTAACATTAGTAGAAGGCATAATAGCACCTGTTAAAAATATTATAGTACATATTACATCACTGCCAGATTGAGTAAATGTTACAGAATCTACATATTCATTTGAAAAACTCGGATCTAACGAAAAATCACCAGCCGTGGCGGTATATCCTGATAATGGCGATATTGTTATTGTAGCTGTTCCTATTTCACCAGGTATGCTTGCATTTTCAGGTATAGAATATACAGCGTTTGAAAAAGAATAATTATTAATTATTGGCATATTAATTTAATTTATAATTAAGGTGAAACACAAGGAGTTGCTGAGTATGTGTTATATAAATCTATCGATGTAATTAAGCCTGCTGTGCTTATTTCAACCCAATACCATTCATCTGGTGCAGTTGGCGGCTCCATTAATTGACCGTTATAAACAGCAGCAGGAGATAAGTCGACTGTTCCTTTAAATAAAGCTCTACTATTAAAGGCTGGTTGGAAAGGGACATACTCTTGAGCTATATTGTCAAATACATATAGCTGCGTTCCAACTTCAAAATCATTAGGGCCATACCAGAAAAAGTCTCTTGAGCCGCCTCCATATGCGCCTCTATCTTCAGAATCAAGATTAAACCAAAATGTTAAATATTCAATAAGATTACAAACAGTACTTTGATTTGTAGAAGTATTAAAAGGTACCATAAAATTAAAATTATATGGATTAGCCGTAGGTACTCCTGCGACCAAATAGTTGCTTTGAACTGATTGCACGCCTCTTCTACTCATATCTGGATCACCTTGGCAAGGATCTAGCGTATTGTATTGTGTCCAAGAAGCTATTTGACCGCTGCTATTTAAGATCATTATATAATATGTAGATGGAACTGCAGTTGCATTATTAGCATCTAATCCAGCGTGATTAACAGTAACTTCTGAAATATTTTCCCCGGGACCTACGTATAAATAAGTTCCAGCAGAAGCTATAGGCTCATTTGTTAAGCTATTATACATTTGAGTGCCGATTTGCAATCCTTCATTAAATATATAAGAGAATGCAGTCCCATCATTTATTACGCCTCCGTAACTTTGATTTAACAAATTATAATGAGCTTCTATTGCACATTTAGCGTCTAATGCAGTAGGTTCGTCTATTATATTTAAATCTAAAATAGAGTCAGTTTTTATATTATCCCATATATTAACAAAAAATTGTGCAGTGTCTGGCGTTACATTATTACCGCTTCCAGAGCATTCTTCGTCAATTGTAACGGTTAATATGTATTCCTGAGGATCTGAATCAACTTCATCTGGATTACCTATACCATCTCCTGTTATTTCGCAATCATTAAATATTTCTAATGCTTTAATATAATTAAACCATTTACCTTCTTTTTTCTCGAATTCTTTAACCTCGCCTCCTTCTAAATCAGTTTTAATATAATTTACATACCAACCTGGTTGTTTTTGACGTACTGCAGTAGGTATTGTTGTATTAAAATTAATTTCAGCTATTGAATACCATTTAGCACCAACAAGATATTCGAATCTTCTTGATTGTGTTCCTGTATAATTTACCGTGCTAAATCCTTTTACATTATTAGGTATATCATTAACAATAACATTAAATGAGCTATCGTATTGTACGCCATAAAAATTATTAGCGGCTATATTGATGCCATGCTCATATACCCTACCTTCTTTAAATGTGTAATACCTATTGTTTAAACTAACACCGCTTTCTGGAACAAAGTCTTTTCTAGAAGTCCAACCGTCTACGGATTCTTTAAATGATATAGTAGTAGGCACGTTAATCTGCGGACCTATTGCATTACAGTCTGGATTTAATTGGTAATCTTGACTTGGATTAAACTGATTATTCCAATCTGATGTTAGCCTATCCAGCGTTATATTATATATGTCTTTATCATCATCATAGCTACCTATGATATTTCTTGAAACCCTAAGGTTATCAGCAAAGAAATCAGACATACCTTTTTCTGCAATATTTGTAATACCGTCGGCTGATAATCTTATAACGGCCCCTCTATTTTTGTCTGAAAAATAAGCTCTAAAAGCATATGACGAAAACGATTCTGGGTTTTTAGATATACCAAATTCACCCGCATATGGTATTGCTTGCCCTAATACCGCATTATTTCCGGTTAAATTTACGTTACCATCCGCGTTATATAAAGCGTCTTTATTAGCTAATATTTTCAAACACTTATCCTCACATAATACAATAGCATCTGTGTCTCTAGAATGTAACTTTTGGATTGTACCGTATATAGGGTTAAGATCCTTTGTTATAGCTTCTGCTTGTATAAATTGATTTAATCTATTTACGCCAGACAAAGAATTAAATATTTGCGAAAATATCATGCCACTACCTCTGCGCTCTTCAGCATAAGGCTCGTCTAGCGGAGCGGATAGCTTAGGACCTTTGTCTATAATTGGCGCGTTATAATCATCTCTAATTCTATTTGATTCAACTCCATTCCCGTAAGAATAACAATTATAATAATTGTTTAATATAATAGGGTTACCGTATCCAGATACAGGTAGAGCGTCAGAAGCTTCATTATATATATCTAGGTCAACAGCTTCTTTTGGCTCTGTTTCAAAAATTGCTGGATTACTTGAAGTTAATATTTTATTATTGTCGCTTATTATTTCTTCTACTATTTGTATTTCATTAGCGCCCGCAATCCATTCGTCGTCAATTTCTCTGTCTAATTTAAATACTATTACTCTTCTTGTATTAGATTGAATACTTCTTTGTCCGCTACAACCTGTTCCTCCTAATTCACGTTGTACACCTCTAAATTGTGCTTTCCTATGTATACCTAAAATTCTATAGGGTTTTTGAGTAACATTACCTAAGGCATCCTTAAATCTTATTAATGCCCCAGGGACCATGTCTTGGCTAGCAAAAGCATTTGTAAACATATTATTGAAACTATCTAAACAATCTCTAGGTGGGTCTTGTAGCGTGGCTTCTGAAAAGCCGAAGAAATTATTTCCAATCGCAGGAATTCTACCATGGATTCTAGGGCTTAGTTGTATTGAGCCCATTTGAGTGTCTCCAAATAGCGCGCCTATTGTATCTAAAGCGCTTCCATTAGCTGATGTTCCTAAATAGTTCCATCTAGGTAAATTATTTTGTAAAAGGCTAGGATTATCTGCCCATGCAATTTCCCTAGGTCCCGAGCCTGGCGATGATATAGTATGTTTAGGTATAACTATTTGACTATTCGTTATTGCATATCTAGGCTCTAGCGCAGCAAATGAAGAAATAATATTTTGGTCAAAAGCAAAATCCCTATTTATTTTTACAAAAAATCTTCCTTCAAACTCAGGTTTTCTTTCAATTACTTTTTCAATTAAAGTAATTCTAGCGCTAAAATTAGGTGTTTCGTTATCTAAAAAAGCAGCGTCTAATCCTAAAGGCAATGCTAAATCCACATCATAAGATGTACCACTGGTAGATAATAATCCTCCGCTTGCAATTTCATAGGAATCAGTTATAAAACCACCTATCTGTATTTTTAAATAATTACCCGATTTAAATCCTTCTTGGAAAGCAATAGAGCCATTAGCATTAAATTTTAAAGTTTTAAAGCCTACACCTAGCGATTGTGTAAATGTAACATCTACAGAAGCAAATGTTTTCTCAAATGTAGCAATAAAATCAGGCGCTGAGTTTTGTATAGATAATATCTTATATCGATATAATTCATTTACTGCAACATCATTGTCATGCTGCTTTTTAAGGATTAAATAAGTTTCTTCGTCAACTTTGTTTCGTTCAGATGACGGAAATGAAAGCCAAACGTTACCGTCTTCTGCATTATAAAACCTATCTAATGCTAAATTATAATATTCGTTAGCGGTTTCTTTTATAAAGAATTTATAATGAGTTGCCCAGCTCGGAGGAGTTCCTCCCGGAACAATTTCTATTTTATTTACTGTATCTGAATTTTCTACTGGTATCTGTACAGAAGCCCCTTCGTTAGTTATTACAGGAGTTTCCCTGCCATACTCATCTTTAAATATAATACCCGCCTGATAAGTTCTTATAGACTTTAAAGAGCCTTCAGGCATTCTTATGTATGGGTTATTATCATTTTGCGCATTTAGCACAGACTTATGTAGGTATGGTAAAAAGCTAGATCTTAAATTAACCTTTTCAACAGTATAGTTTTGCAAATAATTTCCATATATTATTCTATTTGCAACAACTTCTTGAGCTTTAGCTTTTCTAGGCACATTATCCCAAGGTCTTAACAATTGGTTAGGCTCTATTAAAGCTCCAATAATTTCTGTAGTTATTTTAAATGTAGTAGGGAAGTTTGCGCTTGGTAGATAATCTTTTTTCTTTATTGAATCTACAGAGTATACAGAAGTATTATTAGATTCTTTGTAAAGTATTTCAATTTCGGCAACCTCATCAGACCCCCAATCAAGACTTTCAATAATAAGTTTTCTAACATTATTGGTCATCCCAATATTATATCCGTCTGACGATACATATTTGAATTCATTACCTATAAAAGCAACGTCTGAGAAAGGCGAAAAAGCAGAATATTCGTTGTCTATATATTTCCATCTATAAGCGAATCTTGGAAACACATATTCAAACATTGGCTTTTTTTCAAACAATACAGCTTCCCATATTACAGGATTTATATTTCCAGATCCGTCTTCAAATTTTAATATGTCAGAAGATATTGCTTGTATTTCACCAACAACAGTATTATTATTAAGACTAAATATTTTTATGGTAATACCATATTCATATGTTTCATTAAAATCGTCTTCAATGGTACCTTGTAATACTATTAAATCGCCGGGCTGCCATACCGGATTTCCATTTTCATCGTTGCCATATATTGGAGTAACATCAAACGAAACTCTACCGTCCCAGTTTGGCGGTAAATTACTGTCTTCATAATAATCCGGGTCACCATTAGGCCCAGTTGTATTTTCTAAAAATTCACCATAAGTTGGCAAACTTTCATATTCCGCCGGATTATTTGCTACATCTGGTATATAAGTAAAGTTTTCCGCGCCAGTACCAATACCCAATGGATTTAAAGCTATAATGGTTACTGGAGAAATGCCAGTGCCATTTATAGGTAAACCAGTTACAGGGTCATTACCAAATTTTGAGGCTGCAATATTTAGCTGCGGCGCGGTTAATGGTGATTTTTTAATTACAGTGACATCTTCTTCTGTAAAATCAGGTTGTCCTGAAATATTTGTTTGATAAGTATTGGTTTGCGGTAACCATTTAGGGATTTTAGTATGTGCATTAAAATGCTTTGATCCGGTCTTAAATTTTTCAATATTAATTTTTTTCGGCTCAGTTTGATCATCTGTCCAAAATAAAAATTTATCTAGTATATTTATACCTGTAATTAAGTAATTAGGGGAAAAATTAAGTATATTGTTTTTATCCACAAGAATAGGATAAATAAACCCAGTAGTTTGATCGTACTCGGCAATAGCACTGGTATCGTCTGAAGCTATGAACCAATATATTTTTTCGTTTTTATCGTCACGAATTGATCCTATACATACTGGATTTGTTAAGTCATCAATATAATTAGCCTGCCAGCCACCCTGAACACCTTCTTTATAGCGGATTTCAACGTTACCTTTTACATTTTGTAAAGTACCGACATTAGATCCATCTGAGTTTGCGATATCTAAGTTTAACGCATCACGATATTCACCATTTGGTATTAATCGCTCATCAAGGTCTTTATTCATTCTTCCGCGTTGGAAGGTATGGATAAATTCTGGCATATATTAGTGTTTTATTTGCTTAGACTTGCCTCGCAATACTTGCGTTAGCTCTTCTAATTTTATATTTGAAAGTCTTAGTTTAGCGTTGCGTTTAGCCGTTGCCGCTTCTCTTTTAAATCGAGCCACCATATATTCAGGCATATTTGCTCGTGTTGCTAATATTGAATGAGCAATATATTTGTACATTGCTTCTTCAGCAAACTTATGTACACGCATTTCTGAATCTGTGCCTAAGCCATCGCTGATGTATTTTAATGTAACAACTTTATTTACAATATTTGAGCTAAATCTTATTAGCCCTCTAATTTGATCTATAAAAAATACACCATTTGATTGGGCATATTGTGGATCAATACCATATCTTCTTCCTAAATTTTGCTCGTATATTTTATCAGCAGCGGAAGCTTCGGCAATTGGATCCATTGAACCAGTATTGCTTTTGCTAAATTTTTTCCAGGTTTCTGATTCTTGTGCATAAAGTATTTCGCCGTCATTATCGAAAGTATATTCGTAATTGTTGTCTTGTAATATTGCGGGTGGATCGCTAGTTTTTGCCGCAGGATAAATAACGCGCTCAATGCCACTATTGTCAGTCCATGTTAATTTAACATAATTAACAAAATCTTGCGGCAGCACCATATAAAGTTGAGGTCCTATTTCTATTTCCTGCGCTTTAAAAGAATGTAGTGTATCAAAATTTAATTCCTGTATTCCGCGCTGTGCGTGAAAAGCAACATCAGTTCTTTTTATTTTGCTTATAATTTTATCTTCACCAACATAAGCTATAATAAAGTTATTTACAATATCTTTAAGAGAAATAAATTGATAATCACCATAATTCTCGTCTAAGCTATTCCAAATTCCATCTGGACCCTCGTAGTATTGTTCGTTTGTTTGGGTGAGTAAAGACATTTATTATTGTTTTTCTTGTTGTACAGTTTCCATTTCTTCTTTGTCTCCAACCTGGTAGAAACCAATATCTTTAATCAACAATCCAGCTGATTCTAATATTTTTGTTACTAACTCTGTTTCGTCTGATGGATGTAATTCAAAATTAACTGAATTCGACGCATCATATAATGGCTCGCCAAAAACAATTTGATAAGCCCAATTGGGCGTTACAGGTCTTCTAATATAATTACATGAAACCGCTGAAGTTAACTCAGTATTACCGTAAACTTTAACACCAGAGGAATCAGATGTAAATATTGGGCGAGTGTTAACGGGTTTTGTTAATGGGGAAGAGTTAATATATAAAATTTCATTTTTATTAATTCTTTCCGCTTCTATTAATTCTGTAGAAGTTACTCCAAAATTATTTGTAGTGGTATTTGAATATATGATTGTACCTAACCTGTAAAGATTAGTTGGCAAATCAAAATGATCAACATTATATGTTAAGGTAGCAGTTGTCTCAAATATATTAATTTTTTCGTTTAATATATTTAGCATGTCAGAATATTCAGTATCATTACCGTGGATTCTGCCAAATTGATTAATATCATAAAAATACTGCTCAAATAAATCTAATTGCGCTCTATTTGCAAATAAATTAAATTCTTGAGGAGTAATGTATCCGCGCTGCTCTTTATTAAAGATTGCTAATACTTTTTGATAAACTGTATCTATATTTACTGCCATTTGTTTTTGTATTTATAGTAAATAAGCCGCCATTACAGCGGCCTATCACTACAATGGTAACTTATAATTTTTTTGTTACATGATTTAACACTTCCATACCTTCGTCAGTTTTAAACCAAGCGGCTAATGCTGAATATGGGTGCTCATCAAAAGGTACTGTCATAAGTTTTCTTTGATTATCACCGTATGTAAATGTTCTTTGATCTTTTGATAGCTGAATAATGCCAGCTTGTGTCGCTTTAATCCCAATGTTACGTAACTCAACGTTATCGTCATTAGCCAGTTCTATAAATAACCCTGGTTTCTTTTTAGCAAATATTAAAAGATCTCTTTTTAATTCAGAGCTGCTTAAAGTGTCTACTTTATTGCCAAATTCAACTCTTAACACTGCTTCTGCTTCGTTAATGTCCATTTGTTTTGCAATAAGTAATGCTTCAATTTCAAGCTCTATTTGTTCTGTTTCATTAACTGAAATTTGAACTGGATTATATTCTTCATATAATTGACCTTTTAGCGGATGATATAAAGATAATAATTTTTGAAGACCAACGTCCTCTTTTGGTACTCTTAAAGCGCCATTTTTAAACACAATTCTACCAAGCGTGACTATTCCGGTTTGTTCATCTACAAAAGGAGTAGGTTGATTGGTAACATACCTTAAAGCTCTTTGATAGCCTTTTTCTGGGTCAAACCAAAGTAGACTATTTTTGCCAGAATGCCTTGAAGGTATTACATAGGTTAATGGTGTTTTATTTTTTCTTAAAGTATATAACCTGTCTCTATATTCCCATTCAGGTTTTCGTGGTTTTTGAACTGGTGCATTTTTTGCAACAGTTGGAGTATTTACTGTATTTACATTTACAATTTGTTCTTGTTGCGGGGCTTCGATAATGTTTTCCGCAGTTTTTTTAGCTTGTTTTGCCATGATATAATAAAATTAAATAATTGATAAAAAGTAATAATTACCCTCGTCATTACAACGAGGGTAAGAATTACATTATTTGTGATTATCCTTTTTTGAAAAGAACAAAGTTATTAGCGCCTTGAACACAAAGTGCACGCTCTGATAAGAAGTGTACATTCATTGCATCTTCGTCGCTAGTGTAGTTTCCGCCAACAGATCCAGTAATCCAAGACTTCATTCTACGATCGTCGGCTTCAGAAGCTCGGTAACGAACGTGTAGGAATGGTCTTTGAATGTTAGACCCTAATTGCTGATCGTATACTGTTGAAACTCCAGCAGGAACTAATACACCTTCGATATCATCAATGATTCCACGAGTAGTAGAATCATTTAAGTATTTCCAGTCAGTTTTGTAGAAATCATAAGATCCTCTACGGAAACCGTTAAATCCTAAATTAAGAGCCATATCTTCAGAGTTTTCAAATACACCATAAGAAGTACCGCCTCCGTAAGGAGCGTTAAGTGCGGCAAGCATATTATCAAATCCTAAAGCAGTAGCGCGATTTAAGAAAAGCATATTTTCTTCAATAGCACCCTGAGTATCTAATTGTTGTAAAATAGTGTCAAATTCAGCAATGCCATTGTTAGCAATATAAGCCTGTCCAGAAGTACCATCGCCACCTGAAGTTGTGTAAGCTCCGTTTGCTAAATCAAGACCTGTGTAAACATTACCTCTGTCTTCAATAGCGGCAAACAAACCTTCAGTACCGTGAATTACACCATTAGTGTTAGTTCCTAAACCAGTTGGAATGATATCTCTATCAACCACTACGCCTCCTGAAAGTTGTGTTGATTTTTCAGCTTCAACCATAGACATTTCAAGGTAATCTTGGAAACGTAATCTTGATTCGTGCTCAGACTTTAAGTACCACAAATATCCACCTGTTCCGGCTTCAGTAGTAACT
>Ga0222714_10006447_pt1 | contig 10960 bp, 3 predicted proteins | sample C33_3DmetaG_FD_165048 | JGI IMG/M metagenome (GOLD analysis project Ga0222714, IMG submission 165048) | Estuarine water microbial communities from San Francisco Bay, California, United States - C33_3D | ecosystem: Environmental > Aquatic > Marine > Unclassified | place: USA: California... | reverse complement strand
ACACTAAACAGATATTCATACTTTATTATAAAAATCTATATAATCCAATAATATTCAAACAATAATCTAATTATGCAAAAGTATTATAATTAAAAGTATATCAGTAAGAAAATAAAATAATAGATTAACTAATATAATAAAATTATAAGATTATAGGATAAATATTAAATAATTAGTTTTATATTTCTTATTTAATTATATAAAACTAGTAAAAATAATATATGTTATTCCCGTATAAAGATATATATAACAATTAATATGATATTATAAACGTAATACATGATAAATATATAAATAATTATATATCTGATGAACAAATAATATACATATATAAATAATTTTATGGTGATTAATAAATATAAAATGTTTATGTAGACAATGAAGGATATTATAACGGATTTAGTACTTTATAATTATAATTTAATAATAATCTACATAAACAAACTAAAAAAATTCCTGAATAACTTTAGGTATATCCTGTATAGAATTTAAAGTTTAATTAATTCAAATATAACATATAAATTATAAATAAATAATAGATTTAAAAAGATATATATTAAAAAATTATTCAAGGTATATATTAAACATACATATTCTAGTTATTAGTAATGAATAACTTTAATTATATAAATAAATCATTAAAATAATTACTATCAAATATTAAATATGATTCTAAAATATCGGAATAAATATAAATATTATAATCATGCAAAAATAAAACAAATCAAATATAATGCTAAGGTGATAAAATATTAATCGATTTAACAGAATCATAATTAAACTATTATAAGCAATTATATAAACAACATAAAAAATAAATAGATAATAATTTTAACAATATCTTATACTTAAAATAAAATGTATTTTACTTGTATCCCGGAGAATTTATATAATATTTTACAAAAAAATGAAATAATAGATTGTTGTAAATATTTCATTTAATACATCATTAAATATTTATTTTTAATACTGTTTAAAATACCAAAATAATATAGGGTTGTTTAAAATACCGAAATAAATATAGAGTTGTTTAATACATATACGTAAAGAACTTATAAGAATCCTGCTATTGAATGTTCCTATTTAATAGTACATATATTTATCTACTTGGTTTGTGGAAAAACAATAAAGAATAATTATACACAAATGAATTTATAGGAATTCTATTACTACTCATCCATTATATATAGTTTCAGTAACATACGTGTATGTATAAAGTTGATTCCGTGAAATTTTTTTTCAGTATCATATATTATTATATAATTTTTATTAAATAAAATATATTTAATTTATGAGCAAAAAATAATTTCAGTAATGTCTACTATAATATAACGATTTATTATAACAAATATCTTAAAATACAAAAACCATGGATTTGAAAGAGAATATAAAAGAATAATAAAATTAATTAAGTAAATACATAAATATATATATGGTATATGTTTATAACATAAATGATTAATAATAATAATAAAAATAATTGTTATATAACGGATTATTATATAATTTGTATAATGTTGTTTCCGATATTAATAAAAAATTATTGAATAAAAATATACAAAAATATAAAAAGAGTTTAGAAAATATATTACAATAATGTTAACATATAAATGATATAATTTAACAAAATATATCAAATCATCCTTAGTGTTGTGGATGTAAGATGATGATAGTTGATTCGGTAAAAAATATATATAAATGTAATTAGTGTGATGATACTTATAAGAAAAAATTATATAAATAGTTATATAGATATAATAATAATTAATAAAGTTCATATGCTGCGATGAAGCATTTTAATTATTGTTTTGATAATATCTTTTAACAATATAAAAAATAAATACCCACAGAAATTATAGAAAATATAAAATAATAAAAAATAAAGAATAATAAAAAATAATTAACATTACAGGATATAAGATCGTATCTGAAAAATATAAACATAGATAATATTTATGGTCCTGCGTATAATAATCACGCATCATAACTATTGAAATATTTTAACGACGAACACGACTGTGTCATAATAAGTCAGTAAGAATAATAATATATAAAACATTTTTATAATGTAATCATATCTTAATATTATTAGAACAATGATAATAGATATAGTATTCCTAATTGTTATTTCTTCATAAAAAAGATATTAAATATGTTGTATAAAAATCAATAACAAAAATTAAATTAAATAAATAAATTTATATATGTTTAGAAACCATCAACATAATTTAAATAAGAATAAAAATGGCATGACCTGATTTAAAATATAGATATTGAAAAGGTATTATAAGAATTTAATCAAATATATTAATAGTAATAACTTAAATCAATATATTGAATATTTTATACTTGGATTTTACAAATATGGTTTATGGAATTTTTGTAAATATACATAAAAAAATAATAATATATAGTCAGTTCTAATTACTTTGTTATAAAAATTTTTATATACAAGTCTATAATTTATTTTACATCAAATAATACATTTTTATATTTACATTATTTCCTAAAAATTGTAATTTATTGTTTTGAAGTATTATGATCGTTATTTGTTAATCATATTTTGTATATAAAAACTTTTCCGTATTTTCATATATATTAAGTTTTATAATTATAGCGGGTTTATTTCTTTATTATTCTATTTAACAAATTTTATATTGTTATGATTGAACCATATCTTAATTTTTTTAAAGATATTGATATAATAATTATATATTAAGCTGTTAGGTTTATGGTAATTTACTGTTTATGTTCAGCATTGTAATTTTACATGATTATAATTTTATTTATTACTTATGATTACAAATTTATGATATGAAAGTGATAAATAGATGTACGATTTGTATCTACATACATAATTGGTATGAGTATATTTAGTTTTTTAATCCCGGCATAACTATTTTACCATTTTTGAATATATTGATAAAATTATGTTTTTATTTATTTTATATATTTTGAATTTTTAACACAATACTCTAATTCATATGCTTTTTTGTTCTAATAGGTTTTTAATATTATAATATAATATCATTATGAATTACATATTGGAATATTGGTGTTTTAATTTATTTTATATATTATAAATATTTTTTATTTTTTAATTTAAATTAAAGAAACTATTATATCAAATTTTAATCTAATTTTATATATTCAAGTATTAATGTATCATATGTAAATAAAAAACTTATTGTATTTATATTGCCTATATATTATTGGTTTTACCCATCATCTATATAATCTAGTATTTTTTAGATTATATTTTAGTCATATTAATATTATAGTTTTTTAATTAAACACAGTATTAAATTAGTTATATTCATTCTTTTAATAATATACTTATTAATAATCATTTTTTTAATTACTTTTAATCTTATTTTATTTTATTTATCAGGTCTCTTATCGTTATCAAGTCTAGTTTATGTAGTTATGTATTATAATTTAAAATTACTATTTTTTCGTATTCACTGATTGTTTTATATATATACTCATATACATTATTATAATCTTTATATATTGTTTCTATATATAATGGTATAATAAGCTATGATATTATATTCTGTTTTTTAATATTTTTATTATTGTAATAATATTCGTTTCCAGTTTAAATCTTTTTTAAGTATTCATTGATAGAATATTTATTACCATCCGATGTAACTTTAATATGACTTAATAATATAGATTTTAACGGATTTTCGTTTATATTCATTAACACTTATGTATCAGTTTATTCATATATATCTTGAGTTTTGTTTGTGTTTATAACCGTTACATAATTAATATTTATTTGTTCTATTAATTATTTTGTCTATTCCTAAACAGGTTTGGTTTTATAAGGTCTTTCTATTTTCTTCACTTCTATATATTGTTTAAATTATTCATATAATTAATAAAACAATTAATTATTTGGTTGTATAATTTTGTTGTTTCTTACTTCATATATTCTAATATTATAAGGCATATATAAATCAATCATATAAGTATATTTTATATTGTCAAGTTCTACTATCTCATTTTTAACATTAGGATATTCAGAATTATTATATAAATAACACGGCTACTCTTTCTAACTATCTGACATATAATGACCAAAATTGTTTATAATATTTTTCTTATAGTCATTACATTATATAGAAGATATTTACGCAAGTAATTAGAATTCTTTAATAATATATATTTTTTAAGAAGCGATCATATATTTCTTTTAATCTGTTGATAATAATTAATAATTGTTCTATAATTATTCTAATACCGAGGCATCTATATTATGAGATTATTCTGTTGTTGATATATATATATATGGTTGTACAAATCTTGATTATTCTGGTAAAAATATATGAGATTTTACACGAATAGCTCTATATATAATTTATTCCACTAGCTGATTTGACCACTACGGTTCTAGTATATGTATTTTTTATGCTGATTTTATTGTTATTCCTTCAGCAGCGGCCTTAGAAATAATAACAATATCAACGTATTTTCCAAATCTGTTTTCATATCTATTAACGTTATCTAATAATTTTTATCTATCATCATCACTAATACCACCATGGATAAATCCGTATGTTATTTCATTTTCTTCTTTAGGTTGGTCTGGTGTATACATTCTCCATTTATACGCCGAGTGTTTATTTTCTTATTAACAATATTATGCAAACCCTTCACAACCGCTTTCAATATACATAGAATAAACTATTTATACCTAACCGTAATTTTATTCTATAATTTGTTTTACTTTTTTAAATTTATCGGAAATTATTTTACCTTCTTTCTTAACCATCAATGAATATATACTCGAGCCTTACATAAATTATTCTTTTTATCTATATTCGTCTTATTTTTATGTTTAGTATTGATGTAATTATATGGGATTTGATATTTATACGTTTATTAATTTTGTTTATAATTATACAGGAATTAATGTTTTCATATTTTCATCTATATCGGCGTATGATATCAAACCTTATATTTTTTATATAAATAATTCTTTGTTTTATAATATTTACAGATTTGAAATATTAGTATTTGTATATACATAATTATCAACAAAATTATCCGTGTATTCCGCATACTGATTACCGGCTTTAGAGACTTTCTATATAATTTACATATTAAATAATTTAGGATTTCCGGATAACATTTAAAAACAGAATGGTAATTCATCTATTTTGTTACTTATTAAATTACCCGATAAGAATAAAAGTTACATATTCTTTTTTTCCATAATTTTGTTGTAAATATTTATTGCTTTTGGCGTTTTATTAACAATACTATTAAATAAGTTATGCGCCTCATCGAATATCATTATAATGTTTTTATTAGATGATAAGAATTCAAAAAGCTAATCAAAAATATCCGTGAAGTTCTGGGTATCGTTGTAGGTAATAAATTTAAAAGTTTATGCAATTTATTATTTATCTATTTTTTATGATGAGCTGGCTAACTATAAAGATAAATTGTTTTGATTTAGTAGCTAAATATAATCATCTAATTATTTTTTAGTACTTTATAAGATTGATTTATTAGCTATAAATATGATACTGTTTTCTTTATCCTGATTCTTGTACATTTTGTTAGTAAACAGAGAATATAATGCTGATGATATTGCTGTTCTAGTTTTACCTAATCCCATTTAATGATACAACATCAATCCTTTTGGAATATGTTTTAAATTATTTCCAGCAAAATACATAACATTTTTGTATTGATATATCATTAGCACTTTTTACAATTAATGGTTTTAATTATATTATTATTATACTTTTTTATCAAATTCTTATAAATCATCTTTATATTATTGTGTTTGTCTATACGTTTCAAAATTATTCATAGTTTTTTATATTATTATATTTATCAATTTTTTAAATAATTATACGTATAAAAATACATATATAAAATATAATATACTTATGGGTTTGGTACATAATCATATGTTTGATAAGTTTATAATATTAATGGTATAATCCATGAACATTAATTAACATCTTATAAATATATATGGTTTATATAACAAAGAATCATGTCAGGAATCTATAAATTATTATATGAATATTCAATAAGAATAAAAAAAATATATGTATATTATATATAATTCTATAAAACTTTATATAAAATAATCAGATATAAATTCTAGCTCGTATACTCTCTTATTATTTTTATTGTTATATATGTTTATTTATATTATTTTTAATTAGCTTCATTTTTTTATCAATTTACTTTTTAGAAGTATTGAAATCTTGTTTGAATTCATCAAAATCTAAATCATCATCTTATAAATCAATAAGTAAACCATTAGCGGAATGAATTATTTTTTGTAATTGATTACTTATATATTGATATTTTGTTGATAAATGTCTATCCTCGTCCATTATTATAATTATAATTTATTTAAATAATTTTATAATCGATATCATAAATAACCCACATAATATATACGAAAAAATACAGATTCATTATTGTATTAGTTATATTCCTATTTAATTTATAAAAATATTAATACATAATTATATATAATACTGTGTAAATATTGGTACGTATTTTATGGTGTAATTTTGTATCGGTTCTAATAACAATAAAATATATGAAAAACATATATAAATAGTATAATCTTCGAATTCAAAATATAATATTACTATTTATTAATTTTTAATTTGTATAATATATTGATTAAATTATAAAGCATGATTTTTCATATAATCTATTATTTCTTTTTCTTTGTTGATGTTAATTATGGTTATACCTATATTATTATTGTTTAGGAATAAAACAATTATATCATTTTATATATTTTTATTTATAAATCTATCTGTATTTATTTTTTGATCTGTTATATATTGATACATCTCCGGTTATTACTAAAGCTATAAAAAATATGGTTACTATATATTATATATTTTTATAAATTATTTTATATAACTTTAACATTAAATATATTCATAATCATTTACAATAAATATATAATAAAAAATTTCATCATATAACACTATTTTATTTTATAAATTTATTATTTCTTTACATGGAGTTTTATAATCAATCAATATTTTTAACTAATGAATTATTTAATTTATATATTATTTATCTAATTATATGTTAAAACATAGAATACGATCGTGTATAAAATAATCACACATCACATCAGATATATTATATAAAAATAATTTTTGTTATCCAAATATCTCATAAAGGTTATTCATTTTTCTTATGTAACTTACATAATCCTATTGATGCCCATAAATTTATATAAAATTGTTTTAAATTTGTTTTATTATACTCATTTATTTATTTAAAAAAATATTAAAATAATATAAAATATGTAAATTGTAGATAATAGGTATGATGTAACACCTATAAATATAAATAGTCATACTGTTTAATATAATTAAGATAATATAAAATATAACCTGACTGATGGTACAAATAATCATCATTCGTAACAAGTAGGTATAGGAAATTATATATCTAAATTAATATAAATAAATACGTCAAATATATATTTTGATAGTAATATCTTTACTAATTTAGAATCGTATGATAATATGTTATATATACAAATTAATGAATTAAAAGTTTAAAAATAATCAGCATACGAATTTGGCTATCATTTTGCGTATAAATTATAAAGAGATGTTAATAACACAACGTAAATTACCGGTATCCCGTTGACACAATATTTCAAAATTTAATAACTTGATGATTTAAAAGATTAACTAACCATAACTTTTTATACATCTAAGAAATTAAAACTAGAAAAATAATTCTACACTTGTTATATTGATTATACAGATTATGATACTTTAGTCGGCGGTAAAGCATAATTAAAATTTATTCCAGTAGACGGATAACCCACAAATCTTTAAATTGGTTAAAGTATATATTTAAAAAATTTTGATGTACCAGGATTAGTAAATAAAACAAATGATAATTTTGATACGTTTAAATATAATCAACTAATAATATAATCAGTATCACCAATAGTTACTACATACACTGATTATATATAAGGATTGAAAACGGATAAAAATAGAGCCGCTGATTAGGCAAATGGAATATATAAAGAAAATTTAAATTATTAGATATTATATACAAATCCTATATAAATCATATCACCTATTAAGCATTATTTATAAGCCGGTGAGTTTATAAATATTTCATATACTGCGAATCAATAATTAAGCGGGTTACTGGGTAGATAAAAAGTATTCAATGTAGTGAATTCTAACACTTTTGAAATTAATTTTGATGCGTCTAATTTAATAGGTAATACAACTATTCAATTATAACTTAATATTTCTCCGAATAGAGTTAATTTTGTTAATATATATCCAACAAATAGATATCTAGAATTCGAATTAAATATTGTTAACTATTCTGATCAATACTTTTACTAAGATTAATGAACTAATATTTATTTTATGAGTTTATATAAATTACTTTAATATTAATTAGTGTTATTATATATCATATATTTGTACATGTGATATTATGTATTTTTTTATACAAACTTACAAAATAAACATGATGGGAATTATATTATACAAAATTTATAATTTAAATATTATATGAATTTATGAATAAGATTTGGTATAGTTAATATATTTATGATTTAATTATTCACTATATAAAATGTATATATATAATCTGAATTAAAATATACTATAATCAATAAAATATATATTTAATAATACACCTATGAAGTAGATAGTATAATAAAAATAATATCAATAATATACCGAAGAATATGGTTAAATATTAAATGATTATGATTTTTTATATTATATTGATTATTCCGAATGCGAAAACTTTATAATATATTAATTAGTAAAATAAATATTTTAAGATAAAAAATTTGTAAATCATGAATTAGATAAATATGTTTAATATCTAATTTAAGAATACTGTAACCAATATAATATTACCTTATAATAATAAGTATTAGATAAAGCAAAGTATAATATGAAAATATAAGTATTTTAATGTATTCTATTATGGATATATAAAAATTATAATATATACGGATACGAAAATACATATGATTATTTACTAAAGTTTGATTAAAATAATAATTTTAATATATTGAATATACATATATAATATGATGATACAGCGTCCCCAATTGTTTTATAATATAACAAAGATATAGATATATAATAGTTTATTAATGATAATTTTGACAAGATACATTTATTAATTTAAGATGAAAAAACGAATACATATACGTATTTATTTAATAAATATTTTAATCAGTTCAATGTTATAATTTAGTAACTAGCAAAAGGATAAGGTAAAGATATAATTCACAACACAACTATTATTCCTAATATGTATAATTATTAAGATTTTATGCTATTTTCAAAGAATATAGATTCCGTTATATAATTCAGCAATTATAATATTTAATATAACTAATCATTTGGATTAATTTAAATTATACTATTTATTATTTTTATTATAATGCTTTCTATAAACGACAAATAAATTTTAAATATAATTATATTTTTAATTCTTATTTGTGTTTTATATTATGATTATTATAAAAATTATATAGATATATAAAAAATAATTTACTAAATATATAAAAATAATTTTAAATATATAAGCAATTAATGGTTTACTACCATTTAAAATTTCAAATGATTATTTTAATAAAAAAGATATGGAAAAAAAACAGTATGTAAAAATCGGTATAATAATATCCACGATACTTATACTATATATTATATTATTTATCATATAAATAAATGGCAAATACTATTATAATCCTAAAGAATATCAAAGTAATTAATTTATATAATAACTATAGTAGACAGATAATAAATATATTTAGGAATTAAAGAATATAATAATTTAAATATAACCTAGTGATATAGGCGATTTGTTAAATGATTATATTATTTTTGTGAAGTTATAATCATAGAATGTTAAGCATTATTAAAAATATATGTAAACAGATACATATAATAAACTAAAACATTTGGTTATATTTTACTATACATATACGAAATGTGTATAATCGTTAACCTAATTAAACAATAAAAATATGTTCTTTTTGATATATGATTAATATGTTAAATAAATAAATGATGATAAACATACTATAAATTATTTCAATATATTTAAAATTATAAAAAATATATTAAATAATAAATTAGATATAGACTATAATTAGTTTGTTGATTAATTTATAATCATGTATTAGATCGCAGAAGATATGATAAGTAAAAACGATGGTGCTATATAAAACTTTAGATAATGGTACTTTATGAAAAATAGTAAATTAACATAAGATATATTATAGAGAGATATATATAAACAGTTTATACCGGAGACTATTTATATACAATACATAAATTATTTATATACTTCTAAGTTTAAATTAAATATGGATGTTGTTACAGAATATTTGTAATTTCTAGAAAATATATTCTTTAATAAGTTTTATTTAATTTACAAAGCATATGTAAACGAATAAGATAAATTAACATCTGCTTAAAAATAACATCCTGATGATAAGAGTTTTGATTATATAAGACCGTTTGCGGAAATTATAAACCCAAAAAATTAAAAATACAATGTCTCTTTATATTAATATATTGCAAACATATACAAATTACATAACTATAATGTACCGGACGGTTAACTTATAAATTGGATGTCTAAAAATAGAAAAATAAACGATAACGAATTCAATCAGCTTTCAAAAATTTATGCTAGTTAAAGTAATGCTTTTTAAGGTATATATCCGTAATATCCTGATAGTAGTACTGATGCAAACGGCGGACCGGAATGGTTGATTTAAGGGGTTTGTAATCTTCATATAGGATAAGATACTGATATATGCAAATAAAAAAATCTTTTAAATTATGATTATGTACGTATTAATTAACCCTATTCTATGCTAAATCTAATTGATAAATATAGAATTTCTATTAAAGAAGACGAGGTAGTTCGTAAACAATTTTTT
>Ga0222714_10006446_pt1 | contig 10962 bp, 8 predicted proteins | sample C33_3DmetaG_FD_165048 | JGI IMG/M metagenome (GOLD analysis project Ga0222714, IMG submission 165048) | Estuarine water microbial communities from San Francisco Bay, California, United States - C33_3D | ecosystem: Environmental > Aquatic > Marine > Unclassified | place: USA: California... | reverse complement strand
AGATTTAGTTGATTAATATATTTAGTTGAGATTTAGTTGATTAATATATTTAGTTGAGATTTAGTTGATTAATATATTTAGTTGAGATTTAGTTGATTAATATATTTAGTTGAGATTTAGTTGATTAATATATTTTTTATTTTTATTAATTATTCAAAGTTAAAATGATTATTTAAAACTATATTTTTATAATATAGTAATGTCAAATAATAATAGGAATTTTGTACCTAATTTTAACGATGTTCATTTTCAAGAAGAATATAAACAATACGAATCATTAGGTGATTTTAAAGAAAATTATGAAACTACAGAAGAAACAAAGGTGTTGTTTTTTAATACTAAAGATATAAATTATTTATCTGGTGATACAACATATAATTTTTCTATTCACTTTTCACCTGGTAATAATGATTTATCATCTATAAATAGAACATTTAAAAATGTAACTAATATTTCATTTGTTGATTTTGTTATAAGAGATGCATATGTTGATTTAAGCCATGTAAATTATTTATATAATAAAGGAATACTTACTTTATCTAATTGTATTAGAATGGAACGATTAAGTGATTTACCATATTTAATATTGGAAATAACAGATATAAATAATATTAATTATGGAACTAATAATAGTATCAACAAGTCATCCTTTATTTTAAAATATGACGATGACAAAGATATACGAAATAATAGTGGGACTTTTATAACATATAATCAAGATGATAATTTACAATATAAAAATGTTAATAATAGTGTACTACCAGAAACTAATAATAAAATGATGTATTATAAATGTTTTAGTAAAACACCAATGAATTTTTATCCAAGTCCAAAAGGAACACTTAAAAATATGAAAATATGTATTAAGACACCAAATGGTAAAATAATACAAAAAATGAATAATTATTTGAATTTATCATCTATTGAAAGGACTGGAACAGGTTTATTTGATATAGTAATGACAGAATACTTTTCACCAGAAGAATATTCGCTTGGAGATAGAGTTGTTTTTAAAAATGTTTCTATTACAGGATCATTACAAAGGAAATCTGATTTAGAAACTTATTTAAATAATAGCGAAGGGTTATTGGTGTTAGGTCATGGGAATAATTTAGCATCAACCAAAATGTATAAGAGTTTACGTATTAGTTTCAAGAACGATTTATTAAAAGATGCATCTATATCTGATGCTTCAAGTACTTATATTGATGATAATTTTGGTATACCAGAAACATCTATAAATTGTACTGGAACAGTTATAAATACATCACAACAAATTTTAATTGGATTGGAAATAACAAGTGAAGTTAGAGATAATAATATGTTACATTCTAATATAGTTTGATTATATTTATATTGTATTTTTTTTATAACTTTATACAATGTATTATTGATTGATATATTAATCAAAGACATATGGTTTAAAAATAATTATATTTTCTAATAATATATTATAATGTCAAATAGTGCCAGAATCAACTTGGGAAATTGTGTTTCAAAACCTTTTGAATTATATGAAAATATGAATATAGCAAATAAAGAAAAATATGGTAATACTGGTAATCAACAAAAATCAAAATTATCTGATTTATATTATTCTCAAGCTAATATTGATTATTTACAAGATGAAATAGTCAGACAAGTTTTTGAAAAAAGTGATGGTAAATATAGAATTGGTAAACAAAATGAAGATGAACTAATAATTGTTATGAAAAGTATTTTTTTGCAGAATGCTAGAAATAGTGATATTGATTTACAATACCAAATAGATGTTTTGAATAAACTTGTATTAGATTATTGTGTAGATAATGTGTATGTAAATTTACTCCAATATGTAAAATATATTGATGATATAACAAAAGAACAAACTGTTATGGATAGACCACAAAATGTTGATATTAAAGGAAGTAAAACCCTTATGCCTAACCATTTTATTAATTAAATAATTAAATAATTAAATAATTAAATAATTAAATAATTAAATAATTAAATAATTAAATAATTAAATAATTAAATATACATTGTTTAAGTAAAATTTTACTTTATTCGCAAAATTAAAATATTGAGAAAGACAAACTATGGGTTTATATTTCATTTTTTAATTATAGTCTTTATATAATGAATAAGTTATCAATTAAAGAGTTGAAAAAACTTAAAGAAAAAATTGATGCATTGGAAATGTGCGAACATGTTGAATTATTAAAAATATTTATTAAAAATGATGTAAAATACACTGAAAATAGTAATGGTATTTTTATTAATATGAATAAACTAAGCGATAGTTGTATTGAAGATATAAATAAATTTATGGACTTTATTAATAAGAATTTAAATAATATTTAAAATTTGATTTAAAAGAGATTTACAATAATACATTATAAATTAAATAAACATGAGCAATCCTACAATTAGTCAAGTGACAAAGTGTGTCAAAAGAAATAAACAAAATATCAAAATCAATTTGAATGCTTATGAAGAATTTACACAAGGCTATGATTTTGTAGTATATAGAGAAAAAAAGGAAACAAATGATGAAATTAAGACAATTTCAAGTAATATTTTAAACGATACTTCTTCAGTTATTAACTATAATTTTAATGAAATTATAGATATTCCAAAAAAGTTGGAAACAATTTTCGATAATCAACTTGGAAGCAATTATTATTTATTTGGTGTTAACAAGGAAAATAGTTTCTTGATTTCACTTCTTTATTTTATTTCAAAGGAATTTAAACTTAAACCACAAGATAAACAACTGGTTTTTAGTAAAGAACTAATGGAACTATTGATTAATGAACTTCCAAGTTATTTCAGGAATCATAAGTACTCAAATTATGGATTCAAAATGACTTCAATTATTGAAAATCTACAATCTAATAATATTGATGAATGTGTTTTGCGATATTTGTATGATTATTATAATATTAATATTATTGTTTTGGATTATAATAATGAAAAATATTTGGTTGGAAATGAATATAATAACAATTTCAATGAGAAAAATGTAATTATTATTAAGAATGAAAATATTTATCTACCTCTAGTAAATATGTTTGGATCAATGCCAACTAAGTTACTCTATAAATGTATTTTGAATAAACTTAAAATCAATAAAGAAGTTAATGTGGTTGAAACAAAAATTATGGACGAATCTAATAAATCAAATAAACTTTCACTAAAGGCATTTTCAAATTATAAATTGGGTGAACTCCAAGATTTGGCAAAACAACTTAATATTTCACTAACTAATGAAGTAAATGGAAAATCTAAAAATAAAACAAAACAAACACTATACGATGAACTTAAAAATGTATAAATTGTATATGGATATTAAATAAATTGTATATGGATATTAAATAAATTGTATATGGATATTAAATAAATTGTATATGGATATTAAATAAATTGTATATGGATATTAAATAAATTGTATATGGATATTTTTTAGTTTAATAATATTAATTATTTAATGTTTTATGTTTTTTTCTTTTAAAATTTTAATGAATAAACTTGTTATATTGTTGTTTCTAACACTATTAGTAATTTTATTATATATAAACTCCTTATATAATAATAATAATGTTTATAGAGAAAATTTTATAAGTAAATTAAAATTAGATAAAAATTTAATTGTTGTTATGATGGATGGTACAATAGGTAATGAATACACAACCACTATTAAATCTTTATGTGAAAATTATATAGATAATTGCACATATAATTTTGATGAAGACAAGGTTAGTAATCTAGAAAAAGTAAATATGACATATGATAAATCATTAGATACATCATCTAAAATGAAAAATGTTAATTACCTAGTTATTTATCAAAAAAAATCAAATAATAATTCAAATAATAATTCCAATAATAATTTCAATAATTATCATAAGAGATTTATTAAAAAATGGTGTTCTAAAGCAAAGAAAGATAAAGATAATTATATTGTTGTAGATTTTGATAATATGTATGGAAATAAAGGTGAATTATTAGATAAATTGGAAAAGAAATTTAAAATAAATATTCCCATGAAAGGGTTATTAAAATATGGTTCATTTAATAATGTAAATATAGATGATATAAAAAATATAGCTTCTAATGTATCAATGAATGATTTAGCTAAGCAATTTATGAATAAGATTTAGATGAATTTATGAATAAGATTTAGATGAATTTATGAATAAGATTTAGATGAATTTATGAATAAGATTTAGATGAAGGTTGAATAAGCTATTTTGTTATTGTTTTATTAAAATAATTTTTTTCTTAATATTATTAAGATTATAAAGTTTAATTTTATGAATATATAAAAATTGACTTATAAAATACAAAATAATATATTATTATTATATAGTTATGCATATTAAACAACATACAAATGACCTTATGGAGCTAATTAAATATGCTAACCGCGATAAAACATTAGAATTTGAGATGATAATTAAAGAACAATTTGAAAAAAATATTACAAATGAAATGTTTAATAATGTGGTTAGTAGAATAAAAGGTAGCAAACATATTAAGTTAAATGAAAAGATGGAATCTCTTGATATTTCATTTAAAACCGAAGAGTTTGATAGTGTTAGAGTAACAATTTTAGGTCAAGAAAATATAACAAATTATTGTTTAACAAATGATATTAAAAGTATTGATCCAACATATGTTAAATATTTATCAAAGACACCAATAAGATTCGTTAATGTTAATGATTATAATATTAGATTTAATCTTAAACGCGAAGTTGAATTGAACCCTAAAGATGAAATTATTGGAAATTTGAGTAGAGCATGGACAAAACTTGAAAAATTCTTTAGGTACAAAAAAAGAATGTCCTATGTTACTTCAGACAATTTATTTAACTTCGATTTAACAGTTCTTAAAACATCCAATAAGAAAACAATGAGAACAGATAATAAAATCTATAAAAGGAAAGAAGTAAAAGATTACATGAAAAAATATATCATAAAACCACCATATGTAGCTGATATTGCTTCATGGTTTTCTGAACTTGGACCAAATGATGAAGTTGAACTTATTGGAAAGAAATATGAAGCAATGATATCTTCAAAGACACTCCAAAAATCTAATGTATTTGATAATAGCCAGAATTTTGAAATTGAACTTGAATATATTGGAAATAAAATGAAATCAAAGAAAGATCCAAAAGAGATTTTGGTAAAAATGCTACAAAATACCATTCTTATTCTTCAGGCAATTCAAAAAAGTTATTATTTGATTAGCGAAACTGAAAAGAAAGAAGTAATCGAAAATTACAAAGCACTTATGGGAGACTATAGATTCAAGGGACCCCAAAATGTTACATTAGAGTTGAAGCATGTAATTGAAAGAAAGTATGAGGAATATGATTCATCTTTCAATAATATTCGTAGAGGTTTTACTGTGACTGATAAAGCAGATGGTGAAAGAAATTTGTTGATTATATTAGAAAATGGTAATATGTTTTTGATGAATAGAAAAAATACAATTAAAAGTGTTGGTGCCAAATGTGAAGCACTTGGTAACACAATTCTTGATTGTGAATATATTATTAAAAACAAAGACAATAAAAATATTAATTTGTTAATGGTTTTCGATATTTATTTCAAAAATTCAAGAGATCTTCGCGAAAGAGTACTTAATCGCTCAAATGAAGAAAAATTGGAAGGAAAGATTGATGAATCTAGATTTGAAGTATTAGATGAAGTTATGGAAATTCTTAATAGTTCAATGGTTTTACAAACTAATAATAATTTGGAAATTAAGAAAAAGAAATTTTATTATGGTGACGAAGGTGAAATTGATGAAAATACTAAGAGAATTATTAATGATTTATCAGTTCAATTAAAAGATTTCGAAGAGGGAAGCGAAGAATACAATAAAATTATGGAACAAATTACAACACTTAAAATGGATACAAAGATATTCGATGAAGCCAAAAAAGTATACGAAAAAGAATATCCATACAAGATAGATGGTCTTGTATTCACACCAAGAAATCTTAGAGTTGGTGAGGAACCAAGCAGAGAAAAGAAGAATATGTTTGATGGAAGATGGTATAACTGTTTTAAATGGAAACCACCAGAAGAAAATACTATTGATTTCCTAGTAAAATTCAAAAAGGACCCTGAAAATGAGTCCAAGGATTTGATTACATACAAAACAATTAATGATAAGGTTGTTGAATTTAAAACATTAATTTTACATGTTGGTTATAACCCAGCAATACATACAAGGTATAATTCATGTAGAATTTTAAATGAGAATCTTATATTTGAGAATTCTTATAGTCCAGTCATTTTCCAACCATCTAAACCTTTTGTTAAAGATATCCATTATGCACATTTACCAACAATTAATGGACAAGTTTATACAGAAAATAAAACAATAATTTTAGAAGACAATATTGTTGAATTTAACTATAATGAAAACGAAGTAGTTTGTTGGAATCCGTTGCGAGTAAGAGATACATTAAAACCAAATGATTTTGTTACCGCAACTAATGTTTGGGATTCAATCCATAATCCTGTAACATTAAAAATGATTACAACTGGTAAAGTAGATGCCAAATTAGACCTTTACTACCTTATTAATAAAAAACGTGACCAACGTAAATCTAAACCACTTAATGATTTTCATAGTTTTGTAAAGAAAAACCTTATTACATCTAATATTGGTGGTGAAAATAATGTATTGGATTTAGGTGTTGGAAAAGGTGGTGATTTAAACCATTATATTGAAGCTAAAACAAATGTTTTGGTTGGTGTAGATAATATATATGATAATTTAAATAATAGTGAAAATGGTTTATGTAATAGACTTTTTACAAAATCTGTTGATAATAAAGATAATAATTTATTGACAAATAGTTTGATGATTTGGGCAAATTGTGAACAAAATATTTTGAACGCAAATGCTGGAAATGATGAATTAAATAAATATTATTTGGATATTATTTATGGTAATATGACACTTGATAGTATTAACAATTCTAAACTCAGACAATTTTATAATATTGGTAATGTAAGTGCTGGCTTTGGATTTGATATGGTAAGTATTCAATTTGCTTTCCATTATTTCTTCAAAAATTTGGAAACTTTGGATAATTGCCTAAATAATATTTCTAAGTCATTAAAACCAGGAGGTAAATTTATTGGTACATGTTTAGATGGAAAAAAATTATTTGAAAGATTAACTTTAACTAATATCATTGGAGTTCCAGATTTATGGAATATTGAAAAGAAATATGAACAAATTGCATTTCCAGATAATGATAAATGCCTTGGATATAAAGTAAGTATTTTTAATGAAAGTATTGGAATAAGTATTGAAGAATATTTGGTAAACTTTGATTATTTGATTGAAAAGGCTAAAACATATGACTTAGAACTTGTTGAAATTAATAGTTTTTCAAAATTGTTTGATAAATTAAGCAGTAAAAAAGATTATGGTTCTATGAATAAAATGACATCTGATTTGAAAGAATATAGTTTCTTAAACAACGCATTTGTATTTAAGAAGAATTAAAATATTAAAATTATTGAATAATTAATATAATTCTACAAGGATTTAGATTTTATCTTTAAGATTTTATCTTTAAGATTTTATCTTTAAGATTTTATCTTTTAAAATTAATCTTAAATATTTTAGTAATTAAAATATAGGTTGTTAGTATATATTTTTTATTTATTTATTTAAAGTATTACATTGTAATTAATGTATGGCTCAAAATCAAAATCAAAATCAGAAAACTTATAGTTTTTTAAATAACAATGAATATTTCACAATTCCAACTATTAATTTAAAATATATTCCACAAGAAACTCAACAGGAAACTAATGATGTATTAAATTTTGATGAATTCCAACGTCTTAAACATTATAAAAATAAAATAGATGATTTAGAAGATACAAACCAATGGGATGATGCTAAAAAATTATCGAATTTATATGAATTGATTTATTTACCAAACAAGAAACAAAAAACTGATAGTATCTCTAAATATGAACCACTAAGTAGATCTTATTTTAAATTATGGGAAATTATAAATGATTTTAAATTGCTAGATAAAGAATGTGATTTAAATTTTGCTTCAATTGCTGAGGGACCAGGGGGATTTATTGAAGCAATTATAAATTATAGAAAGAAATATAAATTTTCAGATAAGCTACATGCTATTACATTAAAATCAGTTAATAAAGATATTCCGGGTTGGAATAAGGCTACAAATTTTCTTAGAAAAAATCCTAATGTTGTTATTAGTTATGGTAGTGATGATACTGGAAATATTTATAATATTGAAAATATAAAACACTTTAGAGATAATTTCAAATCAAATGCTTATTTAGTAACAGCAGATGGAGGATTCGATTTCTCATTTAATTTTAATAAACAAGAACAAATGTCATATAGAATTATATTTTGCGAAATTGTTATGGCATTAAGTGTTCAACAAAAAGGTGGAAATTTTGTATGTAAATTTTTTGATATGTACACTAAAATTACTATGTCATTTATCTATTTACTTTTATCGTTTTATAATGAAGTCCATATAACAAAACCATCAACAAGTAGACCAGCAAATTCTGAGAAATATATTGTTTGTAAGGGATTCAAGGGTATTGATGAATCCTATTTACATAAACTATTTATTGTTATAAAATCATGGGAATATTTTGAAAATAATAATCTTGAAATCCAAGGCATTTTTGATATTGATAATAAACTATTTTTTAATAAAATGAAAGAATTTAACACTAAATATTTTAATATTCAAGTAAATAATATAGATAAAACATTAAATTATATAAATTGTCCACTAAACGAACAAGCAAAAAGAAAACAAATAAAAAAGCAAGTTAGTGCAGCATTTTCATGGTGTAAAAATTACAAATGTAAAATAAATTATAATAGTTCATATTTGTCTTAGGGATTTTAATTATTATCTTTATCTTTTAAATTTGGTTTAATGAATTTTTCAACAAGTTTTTCACCAACTTTTACAGACGCATCATAATTAGAAACTTTGTTTTTTTTAATTTCTTTTGCTTTACTAATCATAAAAGAAATCATTTCCATATCCATTGTATTATTTAAACATTGTTGAAAGATACTATTATAATTATTTTGAATATTACTATATTTCTGCTTCATTTTTAAATCAAATTCTTTTTGTGACATATCCTTATAAGACCCCTTCTTTTTATTAAAATCTTTACATTCACTATTTAATGCTTTAATTTCGAGAAGTAATTTATCGTAATCAATATCCATTTTTATATTAAATTAATAATAATTATTTCTTTAAACGCATTAGAATTAAGGATTAAAGATTAAAGATTAAGGATTAAGTTATTTTCTAGAATATTTTGTTTTTAACTTTTTATGAATAACTTTTTTAATATTTTTTCTTGATTTTTTATAACCTCCACCTTTTAAGACTTGTGATAATTCATTGGTTGTAGTTGAATCTTTACCATAATAATCAAATAATGGTGGTGCTATTCTTAATGCTGCTTCAGGTAAATATTTTGGTTTCAATGAACCACTAACAATTAAATCTAACATTGGTTTCATTAAATATTTAGATTCATTACCTATAATTTTTGTTTCTAATTCTGGTTTGATTATTGTTATATTATTTTTAAATATTTCATCATATCCTATTGGTACTCTTAAGAAACATTTTCCTACAGTGTAATCATCACCTTGTGGAGCAAATGATTCTTTAAATTTAGTATTTAAATCATTATCTATCTTCGAAGAATAATCTTCAAACTTTATAATTTGTAAACCTTTTACATGTCCGTCGTTTTGAACCAAATTACCTGCTGCTTCAATATTTTTGAAAATAGAATTTAATTGATTTAAAAGCATGCTTAAATAGTGTAAATACCCTGAATATTTAGCATATTCTTTAACAGCAGTTTTAATTTCATTTATTTCAGCATATTCCAATGAAACATTTGTTACTTCTATTTTAACACCACCATTAACGTCTATTGTTAATATATCGCCTTTATTGGGTTTTTTATTTTCATCTAATACTATTAATAAATTTGTTATTTTCCTATCATTTAAATTATTTACATCCATTACTATTGCTTTACCTATTGAGGTTGGTGTTGAGGCTGATGCTGGGGCTGGGGCTGTTGCTTGGGCTGATGCTTGGGCTGATGCTTGGGCTGATGCTTGGGCTGGGGCTGTTGCTGTTGCTGGGGCTGTGGTTTTAACATCTAATTCATCACCGTTAAGATTTTCAGCATTAGCATCACTATAATCAACAAATTTAAATTCAATACGATGACTGATTTGGGTTTGGGTTTGTGCTTCATTAAAACCATGTGCTTGGAGGTCTAATACTTGTTTTTCTATATCATATATTTTGGCATTAAAATAATTCATACCATTTTTAATAACTTGTGAAGTATAATATAGTTTTTTTTTCAATTGGTTGATTTTTATGGTATCTAAATAATTTTGTTTAATAAATTTTTTTTCTATATTAACTTGTGTCATGCCATTTGTTACATTTTGTAAATATGATTCAATACTATCATCACCATCACCATCACTTAAATCTTTTTTTATATATTCAACCATTTCAGCACCTCTTTGTTTAATTAATGCATGGTCTTTACTTGTGTTTTCATTTATTGTTTCAAATTCATACAAACTTACATGTTCATTTGATGGTATACCATCATATAATTTTGTATCTATAATTTCGGTCATATAATCCTTTTCATGAAGTGTAAAATCTAACATATATTCGTACATATGAGGGAATGGAAATTGTGTAACAACTATTTCTGATTCAAGATTATTTCCGTCATTTGATAATTGTGATAATTGTGTTACTAAAGCTTGTGCTTCTGCAGACTCTTGACCTGCTGTTGGTGCACCACCAGATTGTACTACTGCTTCTGCGTCTACTTTTGCTTGTGCTAATTCTACTTTTGCTTGTGC
>Ga0222714_10006445_pt1 | contig 10963 bp, 18 predicted proteins | sample C33_3DmetaG_FD_165048 | JGI IMG/M metagenome (GOLD analysis project Ga0222714, IMG submission 165048) | Estuarine water microbial communities from San Francisco Bay, California, United States - C33_3D | ecosystem: Environmental > Aquatic > Marine > Unclassified | place: USA: California... | reverse complement strand
CACGCCCTCCCTCCCCATTCTCACGGCCACGGCGATTTCCTTTCTCCCCACCTTAAGACTATAGGGTTTATATAGTTTAACGACCCTTTTCCGGTCACCCTGAATATTGAAAACGGCTCCGTAGGCACTTTCGGAACCTATTCGTTTTCCCAATTTGAAATCCAAGCGGGACTTTGCCATTGCCAAAATGGATCTTATGGTTGCTGAGTATGGCATAACTTAAAAAATGGTAAGAAATTATTTGGAAAGTCTGTTTCTCAGATATCTTCCCTTGCCTTCGTAAGCGTTATGCATTATTTCACCTGGATTGAAAATTATCCAGTGTTCGTTTGCAAGTTTATAACGGAACGCACCGGGTCTAACGGATTTATTACCCGGATACATTTCAAGTAAATCTATCATTTCCATTTAAATTTCTTTTTATTTAATTTTTTGTATAGGTTATTGATATTTATTCCTTTTTTACAAGTTATCTTCAACATTTTATTTTTAAAAAGTTCATCATCGTATCTTCTTTGGACCTTTCCAAATGCATTTGCATTTAATAAATTCTGATACGCGTAATCTTGATCCTTATATGCTCTTACAATGGCTTTTGCAAGGTTCTTATTTGTTTTAATGGAAAATGGCATAAGACTTGCAAACCCAAAGTCTATAACATAAAGTTGGATTTTCCCTTTTACAAATTTATAAGCCAAATTATCTGCTTTGATATCTGCATGAACAAACTTTTTTTTGTGCATGTTTTGGATGAGGCGAATTATTTCTTTATCTATCATTTTTTCATTTTTTTTATAGACTAATGGATGTTTTCTTTTTAGGGAATAAAGATCTCCTTCAAATTTTTCCATGACGCAATAAATTACATAATTCCCTGGTTCAATCCCCACCATTCCAATTTTATAAACCTTTGGACCTATTCCCTCCCTCCCCATGGCCACGGATATATATCCCTCCCTCCTTGCAAAACCAAGAGTTCTTGATTTGTAAATCTTGATAACCTTATTCTTTGAACCCTTTATTTCAAAAACGGCACCATAGGCACTTGGGGTTCCAATTTGTTTTCCCAATTTAATTTCATCCTTTACCTTATTTCTAAAAAGGTTCACCATCTCTTTTGTTTCAAGAGAATTTGGCATTCTTAATTACATTAAAGAAAAAAATAGTCTAATATGAATGAACATTTTGTCAATTGATATTGGACTAAAGAACCTTGCGATGGTGCAGTTTTTTTGGAACGGCAAGCCTCGTTCATTTCCCCACCTAATGAGTTTTCATCGGGTCGATTTGACCCTATTGCCTCACAAGAAGGTTCCCTTTTCGGAGTGCACCATACCCCACACTAGGGAGATGGCTGACATGGTGGCGCACTTCATTCAGGAATACCACGGTCTATTTGAATGGGCCGACAAGGTGCTCATCGAGAGACAGCCTCCGGGTGGTTTGGTTGAGATACACAGTCTTTTGTTGTTTAAGTATCGTTCAAAGTCTCAACTCGTAAGCCCCAATTCCGTTCACGCCCACTTTACTATGAACCAGTTGGATTACGAGGAGAGGAAGGTGAGGAGTCTCCTCATCGCCCGCCATAGGCACCCCGGGGTAATTCCCGAGACGGATGAGCGTTGGCACGATGTATCGGACGCTATTCTTTTTGCGCACTGGTGGTGTTCGAGGCAAAAGGGTCTCTACGACCCTCTGGTGGCAGATGCATTCGAAGAGTTTCGTTTGGAACGCTCGCCGACTTCTTCAAATTTTCAATCGCTGGTAAATACTGAAGATTAGTGCAAGTTGGTCTGGTTCTGTTAAATCAAATGAAGCACAAGGTATTATTCTTTCATGTATTTATTTCTTTCTTCCGAAGTCATTAATATTAAACATTATTAAATATTTAATTAAATAACATCATCTTGACCTTCTGGAATAAGAGGCACATGAATAGGTTTATCAATACCAGAGACCATCCTATAGCAATATTCCATATAATAACTGAAGCTATTTAGTAGAAGAAATGGTCTCATGAAGCGTGGTATTTTGTGTTTGTATTCTTCCCATTGTTCTGTCCAGTATTCGGGTAGTTCTATCCATTCCGCGGGGCTCACCACGTGAATGATTGTATTTCGTTGGTCGAGTTTCCAGAAAAGTTCCCAAGCCCGATCCATTTAAAGATTAATCGCATATTAAGTTTAAATATGCTTGAAGAAATTCCAGAAGAGAAGCCAGCGCCCCGCGTCGTCCTATGCATCCCCGGTGACACATTTACACGGGAGGTTGTGATGGACATCACTCGTTTTCTTTTCGAGGCGAAGGGTGCCGGGTGGGATGTTATTTTGAGCATGGACTACGACCCTAATGTTTATTATGTGCGAAACAAGCTTCTTGGTGGCGATGTGGGTAGGGGTCCCACGCAGAAGCCATTTAACGGACAGTTTGATTACGATTATGTATTTTGGATTGATTCGGACATTCGTTTCAACTTCAAGATGGCCGAGCGTTTGATTAGTCACGGTAAGGATGTGTCATGTGGTCTCTACCGGATGAGGGACATGAAGAGTTTCGCGGTCGTCAAGGATATGGACGATGCTTTTTTCGCCGAGAACAAGTATTACAAGTTCCTAACGGTGGACGATTTCAAGGAGATGCAGGAGACTGAGAAGATGGACATTTTCAAGATAGATTACACGGGGATGGGTATCTGTATGGTGAGCAGGAAGGCTTTGGAGGCTCTCGAGTATCCTTGGTTCCGCCCCATTTGGATGAATGTGGGTGACATGAAGGACTTTACGAGTGAGGATGTTGGTTTTTGCATTCAGCTTAGGAAGGCCGGTTTTGACATCTGGTGCGACCCCACGGTGGTTGCGGGTCACATGAAGACATTTGCGATTTAAAAAACAGGCGCGCGATGCTATCAGGATGGAATTGTCTAGGGAATTTGCTCAGGTTCAAAAGAGTGCCGAGAGGAATATGAATATGTATGCGGACGCAAAGATAAAGCAGGCCGTGGATGTATTGTGTCATTACAATCCTAGCATGGTAAAGAGTGATTTGTATAGGACCCTTTCGGAGAATGGTGTTTTTTACACATGTTCCCACGAGCGGTGTAAAAACCAAGCCATTAAAAAGGGTTTTTGTGAACAGCACCTTCAAAAAACAAAATATCAGGAGATGGAGGAGAAGATACTAAGGGAAGGGTTAGGTCATTTAAAGAATAGAACCATGAATTTCTTAGGATGATGGAGGGTCGTTCAGAGCTTCTATTGAAAAGTTTGACAAAATTTTACGACGACCCTAAAAACGGTTCGAAATTTTTAGATATTATTCACCATAGGATAAACGGACTTTCCTTGCGGAACATAGAGTGGTATGTGACGAACTACGCAAAGAAGCATAATGTGAGTTACGAGAAGGAGATATCGAAGAAGATTTTCACGGTTCACATCGAGTATAAATCAACTCTGGAGGGTTTTTCTAAGAAGTTATTCGATCCCTTTTGTCGGACGGAGAGAATTGACTTTCCCGTTGGTGGAGAAACCGTGAAGACCACCATCGGTCAGTTAAATTTCGTGCGGTGGTGCATTCAAAATGACATCGTAGACCACGCGGCGAAAGAGGTTAGCTCAAAGAAGTGAAAAAGTAATAGTATTTGCCTAAGGGCTCAAGGTCGCTTAACTCAGTTGGTCGAGAGTGCCGGTCTTATGATCTAATGTAAGACTACCGGAAGCCATGGGTTCGAATCCCATAGCGACTATACAATGTTTTCTATGGTTGTATAGAAAAGATTGTATTTTTTTTATAGTATGCGAGCACCCTTTGACATGTTTTCCTTGGCGGGAAGGTATTGTAGGTTTGTATAGTGGAAGCACTCCCTTTGTTGTTCAGGGTCTGTAAGGTCGAAGGAGGCACAAGGACGAATGTGGTCGATGTGGGCATCTGAGTAATCCTTCCCCTCCACCTTGGTTCCCTCAAGATAGTCCCTCAGAAATTCTATGGAACACCCTACTAACTCCATGGTGGGTGCGGTCTTCGAGATTCCTTTGAGGGCGCTATGTAATCGGGTTCGAAGATTACACAATATTCTAAATCCCTTATCCATATTCCTTCGGTTTTTATTGTATTCTTTTTTCCGTTCATTTACACTCTCCTTATTTTCTTGGTAGTATTCTTTTTTCCGTTCATTTATACTCTCCTTATTTTCTTGGTAGTATTCCTTTTTATTTTTCTTTATCTTCTCCTTGTTTTCTTCTTGGTATTTCTTTTTGTATTCCTTTATCTCCTCCTTGTTTTCTTCTTGGTATTTCTTTTTGTATTCCTTTATCTCCTCCTTGTGCTCTTCGTAGTATTCCTTTTTGTATTCTCCAATACATGCCTTACATTTGCGGGTGATACCAGCTTTTAGTGTTTTATTCTTACAAAAATCCGTTTCGTCCTTTTCTATTTTACAATTTATACATGTCTTCATCCTTTAGGTAATTGTGATTTAATCTTTAATAAAAAATGTTTTGTAGTATTTAGAATGGTTTTAGAAGAAGATTGGCTCCCTCAGCAAGCCGGAATACTCAAAATATGGGGAGAAGTCTGTGCTGTATATCGTTATTTGCATTTCATTAGTTTCAAGAAGTTCAAAAAGTTAAACATGCGTTTCACGCTACCGATTATCATTATTTCCACGCTAACCGGAACGGCTAATTTTGCACAGGGAACATTTCCGGCGAATATGCAATCCACGGTCCCTCTGGTGATTGGAGGTCTCAACCTAATTGCCGCGATTGCCACGACGGTTAGTCAGTTCCTCAAAGTCAATGAACTAATGGAGGCCCATAGGGTGGCTGCTGGGATTTACGGGAAGATGAGTCGTCACATTCGCCTTGAGCTTTGTTTGCCACCGAGTGAGCGTAGCGTTTCGGGTCACGAGTTCATTAATGTAACTAAATTGGAGTTGGATCGTCTGGTAGAGCAGTCCCCGGCCATTCCTGGCGATGTTCTTCGTTTATTTGAAAAGAAGTTTCCCAAGAAGACATATCATTTCGCCCGACCTGAAATTTTGGACATTAGGGAGATTACTCCCTACGCCGAGGAGTTGAATGATAAATTGAATTCGAGTAGCGCCGAACGCATAAAGAAGGCTGCGATGGGTTTCTTCAGCACAAAGACACAGAGTGGGAGGAATTACGATGAAATGCCCGACGGGACTGAATCACCATTCGACACGCCTCCGACCTATGAGGAGATGCAGGTGAGTCAGGCACTGCAGTCTCTGCGGTTGACAACCGAGGTAGAAACGCCTCCTCCCTCACCACGACAGGAAAGTGATGAAGAAAATAGTGTATAAATATAGGATGAAGTGCCTAACCAAAAAGATCATTTGTGAATCTGCGAGACTATGCAAGAATTCGTATTCCACAATTGAAATGCTTGAGGAGGATTTTTATTATATAAAGAGCGAAGAAACCGGTCTGGATTGTTTCATAAGGGGGACGGGTGATATTACTTGGGTGGTATTTAGAGGAACGGAGACGGACAAGCTAAACGACCTGTGCACCGACGCATTCACTTGGCGCGTTTCCCCAAATTTTCTTCCCTCGAAGTGCAAGGTTCATGCTGGGTTTTTGAATCAATACAGTGGAAATCGTTCAAGTATTACGGAAGTGATATCCACTATAAACAACCCCACGGTGGTATGTACGGGACATTCACTCGGAGGTGGTTTGGCGACCCTATGCGCCCTGGACCTCGAACAAAACTTTGGGGTTGACGTGGAGACCTATTGTGTGACGTTTGGTTCCCCTAGGGTGGGTGGAAGTCATTTTTGCAAGTTATTTGATTCCGTGATAGACAACAGTTTTCGTTTCGTAGACGTGAACGATCCCATACCTCGTATTCCCTTCAAGATGTGGGGTTTCCATCACGTGAAGGGATGCTACACGACTTCTCCGGAGGGGTTCAAACCGGACCTTGAACAGGTGGAATCGTCGTCCTATGCATGTTGTTCCGTGGAAGATCACGGGATAGAGTTATATGAGGCAGCGTTGAATTTCGATGCCTAGGGTCTTTTCTTTCCGTAGGGGTTTTATTCCCCATCGCAAAGATAAGTTTTTTTATTAATTTATTACTCATCCTCCTCTCCCTCCAGACCCTCATCCTCGAAGGCCTCATACCCCTCGGTGGTCTCCTCCTCGCCCTCCATACCCTCTGTGTCATCCTCCTCCATGCCCTCGCGAGGAGCCATGAACTGAAGGATGGTCATGATGAAGAAGGATACAGAAACGATGGTTGCCCAAAGATTGCAGTTCCCTGACGTGAGGCAGTTCACGTTGTAGACGGCCAGGGCACCCGAAAGGATGAGCACCATGGCATCCAGGAAGCGCATCTTGTAGAGGCTGACGGCCACCGGCATGAGAGCGGCGACGGCAACGATCATGGCCTGCTGAGAAAGTCGGTTCGTATTGACACCCATAAGCTTCATATTTTGATATTAACTTATAATTTTTTTTTGGCTATAGACCACTTCTCACAATCATCGGCCGTAAAGTAAATATCCTTTTTCATGAGCTTTTCAAGTTTCTCTTCTGGAAGGGAAGTATTTTCCTTGTAGATTGCCTTGAGTGCCTTCATAAGTTTGTTACAGTTTTTCAATTCGTCCTTCATATCTTCGTATCGTCCCAACGCCCCTGAGGATATTTGGTGGATGAGGAGATGGGCGTGGGGCATGATTTGCCTGTATTTGGAACCCATGAGGAGAAAGGTGGCGGCCGAGGCACAGAACCCGTCGGCTACCGTCACGAGGCGAACCTTTAGCCTTCTAAGGTGGTCCATCGCACTCATACCGGCAAAATACTCACCCCCTCCACTTCTTATGTATAGAGTTATCTTCCTTTTATTTGTTTTTAAAATCTTTTGTTCGAGGGTTTTCACACATACGACAAGTTCGTGCATGGATTCGGTGGTAATTTCTCCGGAGAAGAAGATTTCATTTCCCACGACATCCAGATTGAAATCCTCGTGGTAGTCCTCCTCCTCCTCCGGCTCCTCCTTCTCTTCTGCACGAATCTTCCTCATTCTATTAACTCTTTTTCTCTTTTCTTTAATATCGCTTTTATCCTTTTTAGGTCTATCTTTTTTCCAAGTCCCGAATGGTTGATGAAGTGGATGCCTTTGGAGTGGGTGCAGTATTCTGGAATTAAAGAGGGTTGATATCTCAAGGCGTGTAGGGTGCAGGGATCGGCGTCTTTCCAATAGGCTTCCTGAGATTTCTTTAGGCACATGTTAAAGTGTTTCGTCCAGCAGGTTGCGGGGGTAATGTCTTCTTCCTTGATTCGGTTATTGATGAGGATGGAAGGGACGATGATGGAGGTCACGGTGAAGCAGTCCTGAAGGACATCGCTGAATAGGGGAGAAAACATAAGGTTGTCAAGAATGTCTCCCTCCGACATGCAATCTGATATCGTGCATACGTCTTGCATGGTAATTCCCTCGGCGTGGGTATAATTTGCGTGGATGATGCCCATCCTGTTTCCGGGTTCGCACACTCCCATGTTCAGGCACCTATTCACATCAAGTTTTCCACTTTTCCCTATTATTTCCTTTATGAATTCGTTGGTGTCGTCGTAGAATATGTCCTGCTGTGAGGAATCCACCGGGGGTCTCTGGTCCCCCATGAGGTCCACAACCTTATCGTATTCCTGCATGGTAATTCTTCCATTTTCGGTTGGGATGAATATTCGGGACTTGTAGCGTTTTCGGTTATCCCTTATCCACCGGAACCCCGCGAGTTCATTTTTGAGCATGTCGCACTCGTCCAGCACGATGTCTGCCCTTCCGTGCTTGATGAATTCGAAGAAGCTTTCGGTTCCCTGCTGGGACCTTAGGGTGTCCGTTCCTATGTAGACGGCCGACAGTCCAAGCGCCGAACATATTCTCGTTCCGGACCACCCCTTCACGATGGCGCATTCGCCGGGCAGGACAGAATTGAACACATTATCTTCTCGTTTCTTAATAAATCGGTCCATGGATACGAAAGAAGATGAACTGGACTTTACTAGTCAAGCGATCGAAATGATTTTGGGACACCCCGACGTAAATAAAAGACTGTGGAAACCTTTAAGAACTCACCTCACCCTGTATCTCACGTCGACCGCCATCATTCATCTTCTTACCCTGAGCATCCTTCTGATCATTCTATGGAAGGTGATGAGGTCGCATTAAAAACCCAAAAATTTCCCAACTGCTTCAGCGCCCTTCTTTACCTCATTCGCAACAGCGTTTGCTGCATCTTCTGCCTGCTTTGTTAGATCTCCCAGAAGTTTGCTGATGTCTATGCTGATTTTCGGCGTTTTCCCTGAGAACAAAGCTTCCAGACCCGATTTGAGCGGGCCCACCACGGTTCCCTTGACGGGTTCCGGAATGAACGAGAAGACGGAGTCCACGATGGTTCCGGGAATTCCTGCAAACATTTTCAACGCCTGTTCACCGAAATCCGCCAGTATGGTGAAACCCAGTTGGAAGATTGCACCGATAAAGTAGGTGATGTAGATGAACGCCCCTGTCCCCATCCAGACCAACAATTTCATGGGGTATTCCACGAACAATTTGAACATGTAAGCCTGTATTTGGGTAAGTGTTTGGTTGAGCCTTTCTCCAATTTGTTTGACCAAGTCCAATAGCGATGCCAACGCCTTTTTTATAAAGTCATTTATCCGTGGTCCTATGGAAGCTATAAACTTTATAAAATTATCGAATAACGATTGAACATACTTTCCAAAACCGGCGAGGATTTTCAAGAGCCAGTTAACAAATGTATTAACAAGTTTTGGAAAGTTGTTGTAGTAATAAAAGGGGTTCCCCATTTCTATTATTTTAAAATAAAAAAACGTTGGTCCATATCAATCACCTTGAATTTCGGGAATTTGAATAGTTTGAAAGCAGTGGTCAAGAAACTATTTAGTATTTCTTGTATCTGGAAGAAGAAGAAGTTGAACATGAATGTCACCACGGCGATCACGTAATCGGCCGACTTGTTAACAATCCAATCGGCCAAATTGAAGATATAGTTTCTCACTGCTACGATCCCTTTGTATATGGGTTCCAATATGGATTTGGAGACGTATAGGATGGTCTTTGGGAAAAATTCAATTGCCTTTGTGACTGATTGAATTATAAATTTGACCCAACCAAGGACCCACTTGTTCAAAAATGCATCTATGGAAGGGACGATGTATTTGAAGGGCGTGAAAATCGTTATTATAAGGTTCCTGATGAAGATGAATGGTCTTTGATACATATCGTTAAGATCCTTCAACTCCTTTTCGGATTTTCCTGTCATTGTGATAATAAATCGGTAGAAACAGTAGAATAGAATGGGGGGTGTTATAATGCACACGATGAATGGATCCAACCCCGGCACGGAAAAAATTAAAGAAATTGTGAAAAATAGAGTGATTAAGATTGCATACAGAGTTTTCATATTCATTTTGTCTTAATGATGGTAAACATTTTTATTGACCCGGGAGGGGTAGGGACGGAGGGAGTGCCTTGTCGGGGATGTTTCCACCCATGCTGACGATGTTGTATAGAATGTCAAAGATGGTTGTAAATGCTCCCGATATGGCGTCAAATATACTTAGGATTATTGCCTCAATTTCTTCATACACCCCCACCACCGTGTTGTAAATGTTCGTATAGGAAAGTTTAAATTCAAATATGATATCGACGAAAAGATTGTAAATGGAAATCCATACATTAATTATGGACATCCATATACTTTTAAACATATTTATGGTAAATTCCACGGGTTTCCACAGGAGGACAAGTATCTGTTGAAACTGTTTGTCTATGCCATTCTTTGCGAGTATTCCCACAAAATAGGAGTATGCGAACCCCGCTGCGATGGAAGCCACGGCGATGCCCAACTGCATGTAGACGCCTGTTCTCATGGGGAGGGTGTAAAGGATCAGACCAAGTGTTGCTACCAAAAAGTATACGGGTGGGAACAGGTAGTCTAATCCCTTTTTTATATTTGGATTTGTTTTGAACAAATTAATGCACATCAGATAGAATATACTTATGACAACCCCCACCGAAGTCACGATTAATCCGAGTTCATAGTCGTCTTGCATATCTACCAATATACAAATATTTTTACTTGACTGATAGTAAGATGGTGTCAATCCCCAGACAGTGGTTGAGTTTTAATCATTCGGTCATGATGGCGATGGCAACATCCTTCATGATGACGCCTTTCGACAACGGAATTGCGGTGGTGGCTTCTTCCTTCATATCTGCATTGATTTTTAATATGATTATGCCTTCATTTGACGATAAATCTGTTCCTTTGGAGGCAAAGATGATTATAAGTGTGTCGTTGGGTGTGGTATTGGGTATAATTATTTCCTTTAAAACAAATTTCGACCCCGACATGGGTTCTGCGGTAACAAGATTGGGTTCTCCCCTATTCAGTATCCCCCTAACGATATTCATATTTTACTTGGGTTACTTTACGGAAGACAAGGCACTTTCTGCAGCGGTTTATTCCTTGATGACTTCCGTTCTTTTGGGTCAGGTTTTCCAGTCGTTCGTGAATGTGGGTCTCTTAACGTTAGTCACCGTGTTGTCTACCTACGCCATCATGAAAATCTTGATTGCCTTGAATAAAGGAAAGAAGGAGAAAATATTTAATGTCATCTCCATTCTATTTGGGACTATGATAGGATTTATGGTTCAGTTTTATGTAACGGTTAAGAGTTACAATATAGAATTGAACTATATGTCTTATGGTGCCATGTTTATTTGCATCATTCTTTTTAGTCTCTATATTACTGGAAATCTTCCCTACGGATTTGATAAGATTTTATCCCTCAAGTAAAAATATTTTAGATTAATAGAATGGAACAGTATCTTATTGTGGATTCAAACCTTAGGGACCAGACCCTGTATCCCTCCGGAAACAATTACACCGTTCACCTTGCCAATC
>Ga0222714_10006444_pt1 | contig 10964 bp, 11 predicted proteins | sample C33_3DmetaG_FD_165048 | JGI IMG/M metagenome (GOLD analysis project Ga0222714, IMG submission 165048) | Estuarine water microbial communities from San Francisco Bay, California, United States - C33_3D | ecosystem: Environmental > Aquatic > Marine > Unclassified | place: USA: California... | reverse complement strand
TTGGCAGAAAAGTATTCCATTGACCACATGTTTATAGATATCGATAATCCGGTATGAAAAAAAATAGCACCAGAGTTTACTCAACTGAGACGGGCAGCATTTGCCCGACTTGCGCTAAAAAATTTAGCGCATGCAAGTGTAAAGAGATAATGAATAGCACTACGAAGACGGATGGTAAAGTCAGGGTTTCCAAGGAAACCAAGGGTAGAAAGGGTAGTGGTGTAAGTCTGATTAGCGGCTTGCCATTGTCTGAAAAAGACTTGAAGCTACTGGCAAAGAAACTTAAACAGACTTGTGGCAGTGGCGGGGCTGTTAAGAATGGCATCATTGAAATTCAGGGTGAGCATCGTGACAAGTTACTTGAAGAACTTAGTAAACTAGGTTTCTCCGCAGTCAAAGCCGGCGGTTGAATTACTTCAGCATTAAAAAGAGGAGTGGGATGAATGAGTACAGAAACTGAAATACAAGCTGCAGTATTCAGGCGACTAATCGAACATTTGGATTCCCGAAAGGATGCACAGAATATCGATTTGATGAATCTTGCGGGTTTTTGCCGAAATTGCTTATCCAAGTGGTATGTCACTGCTGCTCAGGATCTTGGTGAGGAAATAAGCTATGAAGAAGCACGTGAGCTGGTTTATGGAATGCCTTACGGCGAGTGGAAAGATAAATTTCAGCTTGAAGCTTCGATGGAACAGAAAAAACTATTTGAGAAAAATAAGCCGGTATAAATTGGCATAATTCTTAGCTTCTAATAAATAAGGAAATTACAAGAAAATAGGCTTCTATCCTTTTGGAAGCTGCAAGTTTTTGTTCTAATAGCGATCCTTTATTTAGTTGTGAAAAGTGTTGAATATTAAATTTAGCTCATTTGAACTAGAATCACGTGTTTAATCTTAATAGATAATTGTTAGAAAAAATTATAAATATAAAAATTCTCAACTAACCACAGTTAGATACTTCTTTTATTCGGGGAACTCTTATGCAAGCTTTTAATCCAAAAATGTCAACGCTAGGTCTAAGTATTGCTTTGCTATGTAGCGCGGCTCAGCTGAATGCTCAAACGAATAGCATTGAGTCCATTGTAATAACCGCAGACCGAAAGGAAACGGAATTACGTGATATTGCCGCAAGTATTTATGCGGTTGACTCTGATTACCTCACTACTATTAAGCATGTGCATGTTGGAGAAGTTCTGAACTCTATTCCTGGAGTGGTGTTTAACCGCGGCAATGGCCAGGAGTCCTTGTTAGGGATCCGTGCCCCGGTTCTCACGGGAGCAGGTAGCTGCGGGTCGGTTCAAACATCTCAGGATGGCATTCCATTGCGTGCCGCCGGGTTTTGTAATGTAAACGAGCTTTTTGAAGCGAATACAGAACAAGCCTCAGGCATAGAGGTTATTCGTGGTCCGGGTAGTATTTTATATGGTGCCAATGCTTTGCATGGGGCCATAAATATTATCAGCCCGACCCTGGGTGAAGAGGGGGGAGATGTTTCACTGGATTTTGGTCCGCATGAATATGGCCGATTAAATATTGGATATAACACAGTCAATGGGGAACATGCCTATGGGGTTCATTTTAATGGTGCTACCGATGGTGGTTACAAAGATGATTCAGGTTTCGGTCAACAAAAACTAAATTTGGCACACCGTTATTCCGGCAATATCTCGGTCTCGACAGTATTTGCTGCAACGAACCTTAATCAGGAAACTGCTGGTTATTTGAATGGAGCAGACGCTTATAAAAACGAAGCCTTGAGGAGGACTAATGGTGATCCAAATGCCTATAGGGATGCAAGCAGTTACAGACTGCATAGCCGCATTGAAGGTGAATTTGCCTCCGGGGCGCAATGGATGCTAACACCTTACTACCGAGATGCAGACATGGAGTTTCTAATGCATTTTTTACCAGGAACCCCGGTAGAAGAAAATGGGCATAGTTCTTTTGGACTGCAATCTATGTACAGCAGTATGCTTACCAGTAATTTAGAGTGGATAGCCGGTATTGATTTCGAATTGACTGATGGTTATCTACGTCAAACTCAGGCAGGCGGTTTTGGATCTTTCCCTGCCGGAAGACAGTATGATTTCGATGTGGATGCTCAATTGATATCACCTTATGCGCAGTTCAAGTTTCAATCTACCGAAAAGGATCAATTCAGCTTGGGCCTGCGTTACGAGATGCTGGAATATGATTATGATAATAAAATGATTGATGGCAACACGGCAGAAGACGGTAGTTCATGTACCCCTTCGGCTTTTAACCCTGCGGGAACCTGTCGCTATAGTCGCCCTGCTGATCGCAGCGATGATTTTAATAACAGTTCTATGCATCTGGGTTGGATTCATGATTTTGATGAATCGCAACAAGTGTTTGTGAATGCTGCGCATGCTTTTAGAGCGCCTCAGGCAACTGAGCTTTATCGTTTACAAGTTAATCAGTTAGTTGCTGATCTGGATTCAGAAGAAGTCGACAGTTTTGAAATTGGCTATCGTGCCGCGCGTGAAAATGTGTCTTATAGTTTGGCTGTCTACTGGATGCAAAAAGATAATGTGATTTTCCAGGACAGTAGTCGCAGTAATGTTAGTGGCGGGGAAACTGATCATTTAGGCCTGGAACTGAATTCCTTATTTGAACTGACTGATTCCCTGCAGCTAAATATTGTAGCCAGTTATGCCGATCATACCTATGGGGCCAATATTGCCCCACTGGGAGTGACGGTTAATATTGATGGCAATGATATCGATACTGCACCTAAATTAACGGCTAATGTTCAGCTTCGATGGGCGATTAATGAAAATAATAACGCTCAGTTGGAGTGGGTGCACATGGATGATTATTACACTAATGAAACGAATACCAATAGCTATGAAGGTCACGATATCATGAACTTGCGCTATCAATATCAGTCCAATGACGCCTGGTATTTTGCAGCTAGAGTTACCAACCTTTTCGATACCAATTATGCGGAACGAGCTGATTGGACAAGCTTCGTTGGAGATCGATATTTTGTTGGTGAGCCAGCTAGCCTCTATGTCACGATAGGAACGACCTTTTAGTGCTTGGTCATTTAAGCTAAGCCGTTTTACAATTTATTTAACTCAGTTATAAAAAAGAGGGCGTAAGCCCTCTTTTTTTTGAAGCATATTTTAGTTGGATCAACCTATGCTAGAACAAGTAGCTGAAAGTATCAGCCAAAGCCTCGGACAAAGAGTTAGCATTATCAGCCGTCGTCCTTTGAGTGGAGGCAATATTAATGAAGTCAATTATATTGGTTTGGATAATGGTTCAGAGTATTTGCTTAAAACCCCAAGAGGCAAAATTGCCAAAAATACATTTCAGATTGAATATGATTCGTTATTACTTTTAGCTCACTCTAAAACACTAAGGGTTCCAAGTCCTTTAATTTTCGCAGAGTCCTTTCTGGTGATGGAATATATTTCGCGAGGACAAAAAGCAGCAGACTGGCAAGAGCAAATGGGCCGTAAATTGGCTTTACTGCACCAGCATACTCAACAGGAAAAGTATGGGTTTTACTGTGACAATTATCTAGGCACTACTCTGCAAATAAACACATGGAATGATGATTGGCTAAGCTTCTGGCGTGTTAACCGACTTGAGTCACAATTTAAATTATTTTCCCAGCAGGTCGGAGCGGATAATCCATTAGTAAAAAAAAGCTATCAGTTTTTAGAAAAACTAGAATTATATTTGGGTCACATTGGAGAACCCGCTCTTCTGTTACATGGAGACTTGTGGTCCGGTAATGCAATGGCTGATGATATTGGAGAACCTGTTATATTTGATCCTGCATGCTATTACGGTCATCGAGAAGCTGAGTTTGGCATGATGCGAATGTTTGGGGGCTTTGGCGCGAGATGTGAAGCGGCTTATGCAGAGGTTTGGCCATTTGCAGATGGTTACGAAGAACGATTTAAACTATATCAGCTCTATCACCAACTGAATCATTTAAATATATTTGGCAATGCGTATTATGCAGATTGCTTGGATACAATAGATGCTTTTTTGTAGTGTCTATTTGGATGCAAATTAAATGAAAATTTTCAGCGCTACAGAATTGACTGCTCTTTAAGCACGTTGATTAATTTATCAATGCATTCTTCCACATCGAGTTCATGGGTAGGCAAAATCAGATTTGGGTTTTCCCATTCTTCATAAGGAAATGAAATGCCTGGCACTGTTCCAGTTTCCATGTTGGCTTCAGCAGCATAGATTCCGCTAGGGTCCCGTTGCTTGCAAACTTCCAAAGGAGGATTCAAGTAAACAATAATACAGTTATCTTCTCCAATCACATCGATCATATGTTCTCTGGAATCCGCATTAGGTGCAACGAAGGCTGCGCAGCAAATTAATCCGGAATCATTCAGATATTTTGCGATATAGGAACTTCGACGCAGATTCTCAGCCCGACCGGCAGCGTCATGAGGAAGATCCTTGCTGATTCCAAGGCGCATGCTTTTGCCATCAAGAATAGTGCTAATTCGCCCCATATCAAACAGTCTTTTTTCTAGGGCGTGGGCCAGAGTCGATTTACCAGAGCCGGAAATTCCAACAAACATGACAGTAACGGGTTTTTGCCCATAACGTGCAGCACGGTCTTCCTTAGTAACATGTATGGTTGAACTTTCAGTATTTTTACGTTTCTTTTTGTGAGTGGCAGTTTCTACCATTCCAGCGCCGACAGTTACATTGCTTAAGCGGTCGATAATGATAAATGCGCCGGTACTTGGGTTTTGACTATAAGAATCAAAGTGAATTGTTTCAGAAAATTCCAGGTCACATAAACCAATTTCATTAAGTTCCAGTGAAGGGGTAGGGCTGGTTTCCAGAGTATTAACATCAAATTTGTACTGGATATTGGTAATTGTTCCACCGAATGCACGCGAGGCCTGTTTAAATTCATACTGTTTACCAGTGAGCAGTGGTGATTCGTTCATCCAGACAATATTCGCTGAGAATGATTTTTTTGAAGTAGGTAAATTATCGGAGTGGACGATCATATCGCCACGGCTTATGTCAATTTCATCTTCCAGAGTCAGCGTCACAGACATAGGCATGTGAGCCATTTCAAGTTCTTCATCATAAGTCACAATAGATTTTATTTTGCTGCGTTTACCAGATGGCAGAGCAGTAATTTCATCACCTTTGCGCACAATGCCAGAAGCAATAGTGCCACAATAGCCCCTGAAATCCAGATTGGGTCGATTGACAAGTTGCACCGGAAATCGAAAATCTTCAAAATTTCTTGCAGCAGAAATTTTTACATTCTCAAGCATCCACATGAGGGTTTCGCCGTCATACCAAGGTGTTTGTTCGCTGGCATTCACCACATTATCGCCTTTAAGCGCTGAGATCGGTATGAAATACAGTTCCCCTGTATTCAACTCATTAGTGAAATCAATATAGTCCTGTTTTATTTTGTTAAATACTTCTTCACTGAAATCCATTAAGTCCATTTTGTTGATAGCGACAATGATATGTTTTATACCCAAGAGTGATGCAATAAAGGTATGCCTGCGTGTTTGAGTTTGTACTCCATGACGGGCGTCAATCAGAATAATGGCCAACTCACACGTGGAAGCCCCTGTTGCCATATTTCTGGTGTACTGTTCATGGCCAGGTGTATCAGCGATAATAAATTTACGCTTTGAGGTAGAAAAATATCGATAGGCAACATCAATGGTGATGCCTTGTTCACGTTCAGCTTGCAAGCCATCTACCAGTAGGGCTAAATCAAAATCATTACCAGTAGTGCCGGATTTAACACTGTCAGATTTAATGGCTTCCAGTTGATCTTCATAGATCATTTTGGAGTCATGTAATAAGCGACCAATTAAGGTACTTTTGCCATCGTCAACGCTACCGCAAGTTAATAAATGTAATAGCTCCTTCCTTTCATGTTGAGCAAGGTAGGCATCAATATCGGTGCTAATAAGATCAGATTGATGAGACATATTTAGGAGCCCTAGAAATATCCTTCGCGCTTTTTCTTTTCCATAGAGCCAGACTGATCGCTATCAATTAAACGACCCTGACGTTCAGATGTTGTGGCCAGTAACATTTCCTGGATGATCTCTGGCAGGGTGCTGGCTGCAGATTCGACAGCGCCAGTTAGGGGATAGCAGCCCAGGGTCCGGAATCGAACAGTTTTCATGGTCATCGTTTTCTTCAATTCTTCTGGAATACGATCATCGTTAACCATGATATCGACGCCTTCATAATTAACGACTGGTCGTTCTTCAGCAAAATAAAGTGAAGGGATAGGAACGTTATTTAGGTGGATATATTGCCATATATCTAATTCAGTCCAGTTGGAAAGAGGAAATACTCGAATACTTTCTCCCTTATTAACTTTACCGTTATAAATATTCCACAGTTCTGGGCGTTGATTCTTTGGATCCCAGCGATGGTTTTTATCACGAAAGGAATAGACTCTTTCTTTGGCGCGCGATTTTTCTTCATCGCGACGAGCTCCCCCAAAGGCAGCATCAAATTGATATTTGTTTAAGGCCTGTTTTAGCGCTTGGGTTTTCATTATGTCAGTATGTTTCTGGCTGCCATGAGTGAAAGGTGTGACACCAGCATCTACACCATCCTGGTTTGTGTATACCAGTAGATCCAGGCCAAGCTTTTCAGCAAGTGAATCCCGAAACTCAATCATCTCTTTGAATTTCCAGGTGGTATCAACATGAAGCAAGGGGAAAGGTAGTTTGCCTGGGTAAAAAGCTTTCAAGGCTAAGTGCAGCATAACTGCAGAATCTTTACCAACAGAATACAGCATGACAGGCTTATCGAATTCTGCGGCCACTTCACGAATTATATGGATACTTTCTGCTTCAAGTTGTTTGAGGTGTGTAAGTCGATACTCTGTCATAGTTAACAACTAAAATAAGGTTATTTTCGATACATGCCCTGTAAATTGGGCGCAAATTGTATAGCAAGCCATGGAGAAACCCAAGACAAACAGCTTATGGTGCCTCAGGTTTTTCCTTTTTGGGGAGCCCGTAATCAGCTGCGAGCCCGCCTTTCTGCTCTGGACTGGTTTTAGTCGCGTAATCGCGAGGAGGAAATAAATCATCCATTTGCTCATTCAGATTGCTTCTGGTATCTGTGCCTAAGAGGTCTGAACTTTGTTTGGTTAAAGCCAATTGTTTGGTGATATCTTCAGGACAAAGAATATCGGCATCTCGGGCCAAACCCTCATAAACTTCCCGATAACTTTGGGTGAGTTTATTGACTAATTTAGCAGTGCTTTCAAAATGAGAATACACGCTCTGCTGGTAGTCATTATGCTTTTCGTTTAATTCATCCAGCTCTTCAGTCAGATTTTTCACTTTTGCAGCGTCAGATAAAAATTGTTTAAAAATTAACGCACCAGCAACGAGGCCAATTACAAAACTTAATATCCCAACTAGCCATATCCCCATTAGCGTACCTTTTAAACTGATTACCTTATTATTTGCAAACTGAGGTCTAATTATACCTATAATTGTTTCTTTAATCTTCATCTTTATCCTTTTTAGGTGCTGGAGCTGACCAAAATTAAAAGTAAATTCGAAAATCTGACTACTCCCATGCAGCGCTATCATCAAGATATGGCTCAAGGGAATTTATTGCCTGATTCAGCCCAGTTGATGGCTATTGAGGAGTTGCAAAAAGTCTTTGAGGCCTTGCAAAAAAGGCGGGGAAAAGCGTCTAGCAATTCAATCATGAAAAGATTTTTTTCTGGAAAGTCTTCACCCGTCAAAGGGCTGTACTTCTGGGGAGGAGTTGGTCGGGGCAAAACATATTTAATGGATTTGTTTTACCAATGTCTACCTGATGAGCGCAAAATGCGTATGCATTTTCATCGCTTTATGCTTATGGTTAATAAGCGACTTAATGCCAATGTGAAAATTAAAAACCCTCTAGAGTCGGTTGCCTTAGAAATAGCAGAGGAAGTCGATATTATTTGTTTCGATGAGTTTTTTGTAACCGATATTGGTGACGCCATGATATTAGGAGGCTTGCTGGAGACACTTTTTAATTCGGGTGTTACCCTGATTGCCACTTCTAATATAGAACCTAATCGTTTATACGAGAATGGGTTGCAGCGCCGAAACTTTTTGCCGGCCATCAAATTGTTGGAGCAGCACACTAAAGTAGTTAATGTGGATGGAGGTATTGACTATCGCCTCCGCAGTCTGGAGCAGGCTGAAATTTATCATAGCCCTCTTGGAGCAGAGGCCGAAGCTCTTATGTTGGCGAGCTTCAATCGCTTAGGTGCCGGATTGAGCATTATGGCTAATGGCTCAATTGAAATACAAGGACGCAAAATAGCTTGTCGCTATAGAGCTGAAGATCTCGTTTGGTTTGATTTCGAAAGTATTTGTGGTGGGCCACGCAGTCCAGCAGATTACATAGAAATTGCACAACTTTTCCATACAGTATTAATCAGTGATCTACCGCAGTTTGATGCCAGTAGCGATGATAAAGCACGGCGATTTGTGAGTTTGGTTGATGAATTTTATGACCATAAAGTGAAATTGATTATCTCTGCAGAAAGCAAACTAGAAGATATTTACCAGGGGCGAGAACTAAAGTTTGTATTTGAGAGAGCCAAAAGCCGATTGCTGGAAATGCAATCAAATGAATATCTGGCCCTGGAGCACACCCCTTAAAACCGCAGCTATTCTATTCGCCAAATTGAGCTTTAATACCTATTTTTACCTTCAATTAAAGTCGGCTTTATTTTGCCCTCCAACTCACTGATTTTAATGTTCTTTTAAGATGCTTTTGATTATTCGATAAAAACACTTAAGAACCCTTGAATATCCAGTGCACCATCTGTAGAATTCGCGCTCCGTTTGCGGCTTTGCACGATTAGAGCCCAAAATCAGAATTGAATAGCCAGAAACACAAGTAGATAAAATAATGAGAACTATTTCAGCAAATAAAGAAACTGCACAGAATGACTGGGTGCTAATTGATGCCGAAGGACTGACATTAGGTCGTATGTCAGCAGAGATCGCACATAGACTGCGCGGCAAGCATAAAGCCGAGTACACGGCACATGTTGATACCGGAGACTATATCGTTGTTGTGAATGCTGAAAAAGTCAAAGTTACTGGCAACAAGGCGGCCGATAAGAAGTACTATCGCCATTCTGCTTATCCAGGCGGTTTAAAAACTCGCACTTTTAATGAAATGATTGAAAAGAGCCCAGAAGAAGTTATTCGTCTGGCAGTTAAAGGGATGTTGCCGAATACCCCTTTAGGTAGAGAAATGTTTCGGAAATTAAAAGTTTATGCTGGTACTGAGCATCCTCATACTGCTCAGCAACCTGCTCAATTGAATTTACAATAGGTAAATAAAGTATGGCTGATACACAATATTACGGTACTGGACGTCGAAAAACTTCGACAGCTCGAGTTTTTTTAACGCCAGGTAGCGGCAATATCTCTGTTAATAAAAGAAGCCTGGACTCCTATTTTGGGCGTGAAGTAGCTCGCATGATTGTACGTCAGCCGCTGGAGCTCCTAGAGGTGTCTGATAAGTTTGATGTAAATGTCAGTGTTGTCGGTGGTGGCAGTTTTGTTCAGGCTGGTGCGATACGACACGGTATTACTCGTGCTTTGATGCAATATGATGAGGAAAATCGTACCCCCTTGCGTAAAGCCGGTTTTGTTACTAGAGATTCTCGTGAAGTTGAACGTAAAAAGGTTGGATTAAGAAAAGCTCGTAAGAGACCTCAATTCTCAAAACGTTAATATTTATTTTGGTTTTCTTAAAACGCCGAAACTCCTCATTTTTCGGCGTTTTTTTTTGCAAGTAAAAGCTTAATAATTTCATAAAGCATGTGATTTCACCTTGAAAAAACAGGTGTTTTTTAGTAGCATTCGCGCAGTTTTCGACCCTGCCTTGTTGGTGGCGTCTTTATACCCTTTCAAGCGTTTCCAATAGGAGAGTTTCATTGTGAATGGCGGTTCTAAGAGCAATAATCGCAGGCGTTTTTTAATTGGAAGTACATCAGTTGTCGGAGCGGCCGGAGTCGTCGGAGCTGCTGTACCTTTTGTAGGATCTTGGAACCCTAGTGCTAGAGCACTTGCAGCAGGTGCTCCAATCACTATCGATATCAGCAGGCTAGAGCCAGGTGAATTATTAGGCCCAATACCTGCCTGGCGTGGCCAGCCAATTTTTGTGTTACGCAGGGATGAAGAAGCACTGAATAACCTTGAAAATTTTACTGATCACCTTTCTGATCCGGAATCAGAAAGAGACCAGCAACCGGGTTATGCACAAAATGCCTTTCGCTCTATTAGGCCAGAGGTTGGTATTTATGTTGGCCTTTGCACACATCTGGGTTGTTCACCGCGAATTAATACTGAAGTTAGTCCTCAGGAATACGATCCTAACTGGAAAGGAGGCTTTTTCTGCCCTTGCCATGGATCAATGTTTGATCTGGCAGGCCGCGTCTACACTGGTGTGCCTGCTCCGGCTAACCTAGTTGTTCCTCCCCACTCTTATGAGACTGACAACGTCATTGTAATCGGTGTAGACGGGGGGAATTCATAATGAGTGATCAAATGACAAACTCTACTGAGGTAAGTCCGGTCAAGAAAAATGGTTTTATGGCCTGGATTGATGCCCGCCTGCCTGTGACACAGGCGTTTGAAAAGCATATGTCAAAATATTATGCGCCGAAGAATTTTAATTTCTGGTACATATTTGGAGTGCTTTCCCTGGTTGTTCTGGTTAATCAATTGCTGACTGGCATCTGGTTAACAATGAACTATGTTCCGAGTTCGGCTGCAGCCTTTGCATCTGTTGAATATATTATGCGGGATGTGGACTATGGCTGGATTTTACGTTATCTACATTCCACTGGTGCCTCCGCATTTTTCGTGGTTGTTTATTTGCACATGTTTCGCGGCCTGATGTACGGCTCATACCAAAAACCCA
>Ga0222714_10006443_pt1 | contig 10964 bp, 5 predicted proteins | sample C33_3DmetaG_FD_165048 | JGI IMG/M metagenome (GOLD analysis project Ga0222714, IMG submission 165048) | Estuarine water microbial communities from San Francisco Bay, California, United States - C33_3D | ecosystem: Environmental > Aquatic > Marine > Unclassified | place: USA: California... | reverse complement strand
TTTTTAGCGAAAGCTGGTTACGTGAGTTTGTCGATCCCGGCATGTCGACTGCCGAACTCGTCGAGACCCTGACGATGGCGGGCCTTGAAGTCGATAGCGTCACTTCTGCGGCCTCGCAGTTCAGCGGTGTTGTAGTAGGGCACGTCGTTAGCGTCGAACAGCATCCAGACGCCGACAAGCTCTCTGTCTGTCGAGTGACAGATGGTGGCGACGACTATCAGGTCGTCTGCGGCGCGCCAAATGTCCGAGCGGGGCTCTTGGTGCCCTTCGCGAAAGTTGGCGCTGTCCTCGAAGGTGGCGACAAGCCCTTCAAGATCAAAGCAGCAAAGCTAAGAGGCGTCGAGTCCAACGGAATGCTTTGTTCTGCGGAAGAGCTCGGTCTGGCCGAGACCTCGGATGGTTTGCTCGAACTACCGCAGACGCTCACTATCGGTGACGATATTAGAGTCGCACTGGCCCTAGACGATCAGCTTATCGAACTGGACCTTACCCCGAACCGTGGCGATTGTTTGGGCATGATCGGGCTTGCCCGCGAAGTGGGTGTGCTCGCACGTGCACCGGTTAATGGGCTCGAGATCCCAACAGTCGAGATCACGTCGCAGCGCAACATTGCTGTAGCAACGGCGGCGCCGGATGCCTGTCCCACATACCTAGGCCGGGTGATCGAAAACATTAACATTAAGGCGCCGAGCCCTTTCTGGCTAAAGGAGCGGCTTCGCCGCAGTGGTCTGAGGAGCATTGATCCGGTCGTCGACGTGACTAATCTCATGTTGTTGGAACTCGGTCACCCCATGCATGCTTTCGATGCCGATAAACTCCAAGGCACTGTGACCGCGCGTTTTGCAGGCGAGGGCGAGAAATTAACGCTATTGGATGATCGGGAAGTTGTTCTCAACTCTGAAACATTGCTGATTGCCGATGAGGCGCAAGCGCTCGCCATGGCAGGTATCATGGGCGGGCTATCGAGTTCCGTAACGGCTAATACGACGTCTATATTTCTTGAATGCGCATTCTTTTCGCCGCTGGCAATTGCCGGAAAGGCGCGCAGCTATGGTATGCATACAGACGCATCGCATCGCTACGAACGGGGCGTAGATTACGCATTGCAGGCGCGCGCGCTCGAACGCGCAACGGCGTTACTACTTGAAATAGTTGGAGGCAGTGCCGGGCCTGTGAGCACCGCCACTGGCAACTTGCCAGCAAGACGGCAGGTTCGGTTAACGTTCTCTAATGTAAAACGCCTGTTAGGCGTTGAGATACCTGAGGCGGAGTGTTTGGATATTTTATCCAGACTCGGGTTTGTCAAAGCAGCTTCCGATGCCGAAGGCTGCGAGTTTATGGTGCCTTCCTTTCGCTTCGACGTGTCTATCGAAGCGGACCTGATCGAGGAAATCGCGCGGGTCTTCGGTTATAACAAACTGCCAGAGACGCCTGGAATAGGTGCGCAACGGCTGCCTAGACTCGCTGAGCGCGTCCGCCCCGTCTCAGCGCTTAAACGGTGCCTAGTTGCTGAGGGGTATCAAGAGGCAATTAATTACAGTTTTATCGATCCCGATTTAGCAAAAATCGTGTGTCCTGAAAGTCAGGTTGTCTCGCTGCAAAATCCACTCTCGGCAGAAATGTCGGTCATGCGCCCGAGTATTCTCCCGGGGTTGCTTTCGACGCTTGGCTACAACCTGAATCGTCAGCGTGAGCGCGTGCGCCTATTTGAAGAGGGGCTGGTTTTCGAACGGCGAGATGGCGCGATTACTCAAACGCGAAAAATAGCAGGCCTCGTGTATGGCTCTCAAAATCCTGTTGCATGGAATCAACCAAAGCAAGCCGTCGACTTTTATGACATCAAAGGTTCCGTTGAGTCCTTGCTTAATTTAGGACTGGGTGCTGCGGCCTACGAGTTCGTGAAAGGCGAGCATTCGGCGTTGCACCCTGGGCAATGCGCAGAGGTCCGATTCAAGGGCGAGCCTATCGGATTCGTAGGCGCTCTTCATCCGCGGCTGCAGCGGCATTTCGGTTTTGCGAGCACGGCTTATTTGTTTGAGCTAGAGACTGCGGCGCTTGTCGAAGGGCGTTTGCCTGCGGCCTCCGCGCTGTCGCGATATCCAGAGGTCAGTCGAGACCTCGCGGTCGTGGTGTCTGCGGAGACGGCGGCGGGCGACCTTGCTTCATGCATCCGCGTTAATGCGGGTGGTGACCTTATAGGATTGACCACTTTCGATGTCTATGAGGGGCCCGGAGTTGGGGAAGGTAGAAAATCAATTGCATTTGGCTTGACCTGGCAGCATCCTTCGCGCACCCTTAGCGATGAAGAGATTTCTGCTATTATTGCTAAATGTATCAAAGCTCTAGAGAGTGAATTTAATGCTGAGTTGCGGGTTTAGCGCAGTCCTTTTCGGCTTAACGTTTTTAATTCAAAGCGCGATGAATAGCGCGAATGCAAACCAAGACGAGGGTTTGATATGACAGACGGTGCCCTAACCAAGGCAGATATGGCTGAGCGTCTTTTCGAAGAGCTCGGTCTCAATAAGCGCGAAGCGAAAGAGGTGGTCGAGCAATTTTTTGAAGAAATTCGATCCTCTCTCGAGTCTAACGAACAGGTGAAGCTCTCTGGGTTTGGTAATTTCGACCTGCGTGATAAAAAGGAGCGCCCCGGACGCAACCCGAAAACAGGGGAAGAGATCCCCATCAATGCGCGGCGGGTGGTCACGTTTCGGCCTGGGCAAAAACTTAAAGCACGAGTAGAGGGCTATGCTGGAAGCCAAGAATAACGACGAATTGCCAGAGATCCCGCCTAAGCGCTACTTCACGATTGGAGAAGTTGGTGAACTCTGTGCCGTTAAGCCGCACGTGCTCCGATATTGGGAAGCCGAATTTCCGCAGCTTAAGCCAGTAAAGCGTCGCGGCAATCGACGCTACTATCAACGCGGTGACGTCATTCTGATTCGTCAGATTAAAAGTCTTCTCTACGAGCAGGGCTACACTATCGGTGGCGCAAGGCTCAAGATGAATGATAAGAGTGAACCAGCCCAGCCTGCCCCTGTATCAAATATCGAGCTCAAAACCGTCATTGTAGAACTAGAAGCGGTAATAGCCTCGCTTTAGAAAAGTTTCGCTTTCTGACGCTGTCATCTTGCGAGGAAAATCGTTAAAATTACGAAATTCGGGGCGTAGCGCAGCCTGGTAGCGCACTACACTGGGGGTGTAGTGGTCGCAGGTTCAAATCCTGCCGTCCCGACCAATTTTTTCTTTATACTCCTCTCTACTTCTTCTTACTTCTTCCTACTCCTTTTGCCGCAGCGCTCGCCTCTTTTATCTTTCGCAGCGCCATCTTTCAAAATGCATCCTTCATCCCTTAGCTTGTTTTTTAAAACTGCGTCATAGCCTCGGTCTAATGGCACCGGTCGCGTCATTCGATTCCGTCGCCTTTCGAGACGCGCAGGGCAAGAATGGATTCTGCTCTCTGCTTTGCTAGACAGCGCTCCTCGATTTCATCGATGTAGTCTAAGATTGCTTCACGCGCGCAGTACTCGATGGTTCTGCCCGTTGTCATCGCCAAGATTAGAAGTCGCTTCTCAATTTGCTGTGGAAGGTCTATCGTGAACATGGTCCGCCTCTCATTGCTTTTGTTATTAGATTGTTTTTAGTCGCGCTGATTTCGCATGGTGTCGCACAGGGGCAAGGAAACCGGCTGAATGAGCGATGTCTCCATCGACGGGCGACTTTTCTGCTACGCTACAGAAAACACCGGCTCTTCAGTGATACTAGATGCTGGAAGGCGTTTGGCAAGGTGACTTATGGTTTACAGCCCATTGGAATGGCGCTTCACCGATCAATATACAGTTGAGCTGGCAGTCGAAAACCACTATTGGTAGTGTTATTGCGCTCTTCTATCGTTTAAAATCCTTTAGACCTGTGGTTGGCGGGTAATCGTCTTCCCGGCGTTACTCAACCCTCATGACAAGAATAATTATCAGAATCTGAAAACGATGCGTCTCAAATGTATAAAGTTAGCCGGATTTAAGTCTTTCGTTGATCCTACAACAATCGATTTCCCCTCAAATCTCTGCTCAGTCGTCGGGCCTAACGGCTGCGGTAAATCGAATGTCATCGATGCCGTGCGTTGGGTGATGGGCGAAAGTTCCGCTAAGAACCTGCGAGGCGAAAATATGACCGATGTCATATTTAACGGTTCTGGTGGGCGCAAGCCGGTGGGACAGGCGAGTGTTGAACTGGTGTTCGATAATCACGATCATAAATTGACTGGCGAATACGCAAACTTCGACGAAGTATCCATAAAGCGCAAAGTGGATCGTGATGCGCAGTCTACCTACTCCCTAAATGGCACGAAATGCCGCCGCAAAGATGTCACGGATATATTCCTCGGCACAGGGCTTGGTGCGCGTAGCTATTCGATTATCGAGCAGGGCATGGTGTCAAGGCTGATTGAGTCCAAGCCCGAAGAGTTACGAGTCTTTATTGAAGAAGCTGCTGGCATCTCAAAATACAAAGAGAGGCGCAAAGAAACCGAGAGCCGAATCAAACGTACGCGCGAGAATCTCGAGCGTTTATCAGATATTCGCGACGAATTAGGAAGACAGCTCGCACACCTCCAACGGCAATCGGTAGCTGCCGAAAAATACGGTGAGTATAAAGCGCAGGAGAGGCAGACGACCGCTTATCTAAACGCGTTTAAATGGCAGGCCTTGGATGTTGATATTAAACAGAACAAGGCGGCGATTGGAGACCAAGAAGTTAAGCTGGAAGCCACTATCGCCGACCAGCGCGAAGCCGATGCGAAAATCGAGCAGCGCTTAGTCGATGGCACGGAACTCGCTGACAAGCTCGGCGAAGTGCAGGCGAGATTCTATAGCTTAGGCAACGATATTGCGCGTCTCGAGCAATCCATCGAACATCATCTCGAACGCGCGGACCAAATGCGTTTCGATCTCAGTGAAACTCAACAGGCCCATGATCAAACGAGGGAAGAGCTCGATACCGATCTCTCCCGCATCGTTGAGATAGAGACTGAACTCGAGGAAGTGAGTCCTGAGCTCGATTCTGCGCTCGAGCTAGCAGCAGAGTCAGCGGCGATACTCGAAGATGCTGAATCTGGACTACGTCAATGGCAAACGGAATGGGATGCATTTAACGAAAGTGCGGAGCGCCCTAGGCAGGTCGCAGAGGTAGAACAGGCTAGGATCCAGCAACTTGAGAATATTGTGCAGCGCGGGCTCGAACGGAGCCGCCGGCTAGATGAAGAACGGGCGCAGCTTCTGCAGTCTGACGAAGACGAAACTGTCATCGAGGCGAGAGAGGAGCTTGCACTTTTGGAGGAGACCATAGAGAAGCTCCAGGCTCAGAGCCAGCTCGCGGGCAGTGAGATTGCTCTGCGCCGCTCGGAATACAGTGAGTGTGCGGATCAATTAGATGCCGCGCGAAGCGAATTGCAAACAGCTCGCGGTAAGCTTGCCTCCTTGGAAGCGCTGCAGCAAGCTGCTTTAGGGCTCGATAACGAAGAGGTGAATACCTGGTTGCGCAGCAACGGCCTTGGTGATCGACAGCGTCTAGCGGAAAGCATCCGTATTGAGGCGGGGTGGGAGCAGGCGGTCGAATCCGTGCTAGGGGAGACGCTGCAGAGTATTTGTGTCGAAGGGCTGGACGACATCGAGGCGCTTCTCGCAGAGTTGCCTGAGGGGCGCATTGCGCTCGTCGATGTTAAAACAAAGGCTAGCGACAAACTCTCGACAAACCTGGCCCTCAAACCATTGGGCGAGTTTGTGCAGGCAGACAGCGGTATACGGGATCTGTTGCAGGGAATCTATGCCGCTGAGTCCTTGACTGAAGCACTGGCGCAGCGGTTAGCGCTTGGCTCGCATGAATCGATTGTTACGCCTGATGGACTCTGGCTCGGTCGATCATGGATCCAGCTAAAGACGGCTGACAAAGAGGGGTCGATTGTAAAGAGGCGGGGTCTTATCGAAGAGCTCAACGAACTAATCGATGCGCGGCTTGTCCTCTCGAATCAACTCAATGACCGGCAAATCGAATTAAAAGAAGCGATTGCTGAGGCCGAGCAGGCGCGCGAACAACTGCAGTTAGATATCGCAGCCAACAGCAAGGCATTCGGTAATCTAAAATCCCAGCTGAGTGCGCAGCAGGCAAAAGTCGAGGAAGCAGGATTACGCCGTCAGCGAATTCACCATGAACTCGAGGAGCTTAAACGCCAAATCGAGCCTGAGCAGGAAAACATAGCCGAATCGAGACAAAGGCTACAGGTTGCGCTCGATTCAATGGAAGAAAATATCGAAGCACGCGAAGCGTTAGAGCAAAGGCGCGAACAGCATATGCGCTCGCAGCAAGCCTCTCGTGAAAAGGCGCGAAACGACAAGGATCTTGCGCATTCGCTTGCCTTGCGGCAGCAAACCTTGCAGTCCCAGCTCCAGTCAACTCGCGAGACTATGGATCGAATGTCTGCTCAGGTTAAACGGAGTCAAGAACGGATCGAATCTCTGACAACACAAATTGCGACATCCGAAGAGCCTGTTGCGGACATGCGCGCAGAGTTGGAATCGCTTTTGGAGAAGCGATTAGACGTCGAGCAGGAACTCGCGCAGGCTAAGGCGCAAGTTGATGCGAACGAACATGCGATACGCGGATTGGAAGCGGAACGAAATAGTATTCAGGAACGCAGCAATCAAATTCGTGAAGTGTTAATGCAAGCGCGGCTGAAAAGAGAAGGCGCGTCAGTAAAGCAGGAGGCGATACTCGAGCAGCTAACAGCCGCAAAGTTTAATTTAGAGGCTGTGCTTAACGCACTGCCGGAAGAATTAGACGTTGAACAATGTGACGCAGAACTAGAGCGCCTCGCCACCCGTATCCAGCGCTTGGGTCCAATTAATCTCGCAGCAATAGACGAATACGCACAGCAGTCCGAGAGAAAGGTTTATTTGGATAAACAGAATGAAGATCTCGAACGTGCGTTGACTACCCTTCAAAATGCCATCAAGAAAATCGATCAGGAGACGCGTGCGCGTTTTAAAGAAACCTTCGATAAAGTTAATGCCGGCTTGCAGGCGCTTTTCCCGCGCGTGTTTGGTGGAGGCCACGCGTATCTTGATATGACAGGTGAGGACTTGCTCGATACTGGGGTCGCTATCATGGCGCGGCCACCGGGTAAGAGAAACAGCACTATTCATCTGCTCTCAGGCGGTGAGAAAGCGATGACCGCGATAGCGCTGGTGTTTTCAATTTTCCAATTGAATCCTTCGCCTTTCTGTATGCTCGACGAAGTCGACGCGCCGTTGGATGATGCCAACGTGGGACGTTACGCCAATCTGGTTAAAGAAATGTCCAAATCGGTTCAATTCATTTTTATCACCCACAATAAGATTACAATGGAAATGGCGAATCAGCTCTTAGGCGTAACGATGCATGAGCCGGGGGTGTCCAGAATCGTCGCCGTCGACATCGAAGAAGCCGCTGAGCTTGCAGCCATGTAGTTATGGCGGGGCTATCCCCCTTTTAGGGCGACGGGTAGGCTGGCCTCCGCTTGTCAGGAATCAAGGCTAAGTATTTTTAACTTTACCCCGCAGATGGCTAAAGATCTGCGGTCATCGTGCTGATAACCCTAGGAATAACCTTCTTTCATCAGCCTGTCTAAAGTTTCTTATGGATTTACGCGAACTCGTCATTCTTATCCTTGGATTAACTATTGTTGGCGTCGTCGTGCGAGGCCTTTTGGTGGCATTGAAGGCGCGTAAAAATCAACTCAGACTCGCAATCGACAAGAATATCCCTAAAGACATTGATCTCGATGCGCTGGAATTGGCTGAACTCCCTAGCGGTGGTGCCCGAGTGGTGCGTCGACCGGTCGATGACGCGGTTTCTTCTGCGCCAGATTCGCCGACTAAATCACCAGCCGCTGCTTCGGCTGTTTCGCCCGTTCCTGCCGCAAGCGAGAGCCTCGCTAAACCAAGCTCGGAAAGCCTTGAAGACTCCGCTGCCCCCGACGAATTGGCGCTGCATCCCGCGAACAGTTCTCACGAGTCTACGGCATCAAAAACCGGCAGCATTGAAGAAAAAGTCGAGGAAAGCGCTGAAGAGAGCGTTGAAGGAAGCGTTGAGGAAAACGTTAAAGACTACGCCGAAGAAAACTTTGACGAAAACCTTGAAGAGAGCTTTGAAGAGGACGCTGAAGAAAGCGTAGTAGACAGAAGTGGAAAGGCATCGCCGTTCTCAATTTCCTTGGGCGAGGGTATTGAAGATTTTGATGAGGACATTGAGTCTGATCGACCAGAACCGCCAGAGCTGCCAGTACAAAAAGTTGCGCTAAGTGAAGTATCAGAAGACGGTGAGGATCAGGAAGAGACAGACGAGCAAGAGAACGACGAGTATTCATCTATTACCCTTTCTGCAGGTGACCGGATAGGGGGTGAAAATAGGCGCGCCAAAACCGCGGTACGGAAAGAGTCTCGTGGTAACTCTCTATTCGGTTCGTTGAGCGCGGCTGGCAAGAGTTTAGGCGCTCTCGTTAGCACTCGAAAATCTACCGAAGCTGATCTCAGTAGCAACTCAAAGAGCCAGTCGAGTGTTGCAGAGACTTCGTTAGCCGACGATTCCGCCAAGGTTCCGGACGTTGAGAGCAGCGTATTGTTCGAGGAATATTCTCAAAGTGATCACGCACCGGAGGCCCCCAGTCCTCAGGGAAATAAGTCGTCCAAGTCGACTCCCCCGGCGGTAACAGATTTGTTTCCGGAGACATTCGAGGATCTGACGGCGCCTTCCCAATTCAGTGGCGAAGCGGACGAGATCCAGATCGAAGAAGAGAGCGCGGTAGCTGCAATTCCTGCCAAACAGGCGAAATCTTCGATAGAAAAACCCAGTGAGAGAACGTCGAAAAAGACACGCGAGCAAGCGCAACGAAAGCCGCAGGAGAAGACTAAAACCAAGGCGCAGAATAATGCGCGTAAAGCTGATGAGGCAGTGGGCGCAGACAGCACCGAGCAAAGCGGAAGCAGCACAGGGGCCGATGCAAAGCCAAAAACAGCGGTGAAGCCACAGCAAAACAGCGCGAGCGACGTGACTGAAGTCCTCGTGCTCAACGTGACGGCGAAGAAAGGCCGATTGATCATGGGGGAGAGGCTGCTGTCTCTTATGGAGGGGCTTGACCTGCAGTTTGACGAAAGAAAAATATTCAGCAGGCGACCGAGTGAGGCTGAGGGCGATGCCCTTTTCAGCGTTGCTAATATGCTGCAGCCGGGCACATTTGATCTTAACACTATGGAAAATTTCGCGACCGTAGGGGTCACGTTGTTTCTGCCACTGCCCGCGCCAACGAGTAGTTTCGAGGCTTTCGAAGAAATGCTTCAAACTGCACAAGACCTCGTTCGCTCGATCGATGGCGAACTGCGCGATGATCAGCGTAATATGATGACGGGCCAAACAGTAGAGCACTACCGGCAGCGCGTCCGCGATTTCGAGCTGCGAAGGCTGCGTTCGAGGGCCGTTGCAGGGTGAACGTCTCCCCTGAGATTCTCGAAGAGGTGGCTGGGCTCAGGCTTGAACTGGAGCGCCACAATCGCCTGTACCACACGTTAGATAATCCCGAAATTACCGACGCTGATTACGATGCGCTGCTAGCGCGTCTGGTGGCGCTCGAAGAAACGCACGATCTGCATTCGCCGACCTCACCTTCGAGTCGCGTCGGCGCAGAGCCTCTCCCGGGATTTACTCAAGTCACGCACGAAATCCCAATGCTCTCGTTGGACAAAGTGTTCGATGATGAAGATCTGAGGGCGTTTGAGGCCAGGATTCTAAAGCGTGTTGAAGTCGAGGGTGACATAACCTATAGCTGCGAGCCAAAAGTCGATGGCGTTGCGGTGAGCTTGCTGTATGAAAACGGTGTACTAGTTCGCGCAGCAACTCGCGGCGATGGCACCGTCGGCGAAGATATTACACACAATGTGCGCACGATTCGCAGCATCCCTCTAACGCTCAGTGGCAAAGGCTATCCAACGCTTCTCGAGGTCAGAGGAGAGATCTTTTTGGGCAAGCGTGGATTTGCCCAGTTGAACGAGCAAGCGCGATTGGATCAATCCAAAGTGTTCGTTAATCCTCGAAATACTGCCGCAGGCACGTTAAGACAGCTAGACTCTCGGCGAGCAGCTAAAGTGCCTCTGCAAATGTATTGCTATAGCGTGGGCCTTCACGACGGAGGAGAGCTGCCCGACAGTCTAGATGGGGTTTTCATCGCCTTGGCTGAATGGGGTCTGCCGACCAATCCTCAGCGACAAGTCGTAAAAAGCATCGACAGATGTATCGCATATTGTGATGAGTTATTGAGTGTGAGGAACGGCCTCGAGTATGAGATCGACGGCGCGGTGATTAAAGTCGATTCGTTTAATCTACAGTCAGCTATCGGGACTAATGCACGAACTCCGCGCTGGGCAACGGCGTATAAATTTCCAGCAGAAGAAAAAAGCACGCGTCTGATTGATGTTGAGTTTCAAGTGGGTCGAACGGGGACCATCACGCCAGTGGCGCGACTTGCGCCTGTTTTCGTGGGTGGCGTCACCGTTAGCAATACCACGCTACACAACATGGACGAAGTCGCGCGTCTCGGTATTCGAATCGGTGACGAAGTAGTGATTCGAAGAGCGGGCGACGTGATTCCGAAGGTAGTAAGAGGCGTACCAGGGTCGGTCAATCCTAATCCGAGGCCGATAGTCGCGCCATCGCATTGTCCTGTCTGTGGTTCCTCTGTTGAGAAAGAGGGAGAGGTGCTTATTCGCTGCAGTGGCGGACTTGTCTGTGGCGCACAGCGCAAGGAGTCGATACGCCATTTTGCTTCACGCAATGCTCTGGACATCGATGGCCTCGGCGAGCGGCTCATCGAGCAACTTGTCGATGCCGAACTGGTGCGCGATGTCGCTGATTTGTTTTCTCTGGAAGCTAGCACCCTCATGAAT
>Ga0222714_10006441_pt1 | contig 10965 bp, 10 predicted proteins | sample C33_3DmetaG_FD_165048 | JGI IMG/M metagenome (GOLD analysis project Ga0222714, IMG submission 165048) | Estuarine water microbial communities from San Francisco Bay, California, United States - C33_3D | ecosystem: Environmental > Aquatic > Marine > Unclassified | place: USA: California... | reverse complement strand
TTTTTTTAAAAATAATTTTTATTTTTTTTTTTTTTTTTATTAAAAAAAAAATTTTTGATTTATTAGAATTAAACCTTTTGCTTTTTCCTGCCGCTGGAATTATTGCAGTTATATTATTTTTAAAATTCATTTTTTTTTGAAAATATACGTGGTTTGTCCCATGTTATATTTAATTGGTATTTTATCGATTTTTATAAATTTGCATAATTTTATTAAAAACTTAAAAAAGTAAAAATATTTACTAGCTCTTTTTAATACATAATTAAGTTCAAGATATTGAAAATGTGGAAATGATTTTACAAATATAAAATCATTGTTAAATAATGTTTTTAAACTTTTTTCTTCAAAATAATATAAATGAACACTTAAAAAAAAAGGCCATTTAAAATTTAAAAATTTTCTTGCTAAACTATTGTAATCTGGGCAATTAATAATTAAATAGCCATTTTTTTTTAAAATTTTTGTAATTTTATTGCGTGTAACTTTAATATTGAATACATGCTCTAGAACATCCCAAAAAAAAATATAGTCATATTTTTTTTTAAATTTATATTTCTCAAATGTTCCACAATATAAATTTATATTGTCGTTTAATTTAGCTTGATTAACTAACCACTTACTGGGCTCAATACCTTCCGCATTAATTTTTTCTTTTAAACAGGCTTTTATAAAAGTTCCATTAGCAGTTCCAACATCAAGTATTTTTTTTTTATTAAAGTTTAAAAAAAATTTTAATTTTTTTAAAGAATTTGCAAAAGTTTTTAATCTATAATTATCTTGTGTTATAAATTTCTTATCTACTACATTTGAATATCCATGTAATATTATTTTAGTATCAAGACGAGGATTTAAATAAACAAATTTGCAATTTTTACACTGAACAAGCTGATCGATGAAATAATCGCTTGAAGATGAAAATAGATTAATGATCTCTTTTTTAGAGTATTTACTGTAATCACCTTTTTTTAAAACAATAAAGTCTTTGTTATTACAAATTGAACAGTTTATATTCTTATAAAATTGCATATGTTACTTTTTTTTGAGGCTATTGTTATCAATGTCGTTATAGCAGGATATGGTTTCTTAGCAAAAAAAATTTTTCGGTTTGAATATGATGAGGATTTACATTTTCAGGAACAGATTTTTTTTGGAATTATTTTTTTAACATATTTAAGTTTACTTATAAATATATTTGCGCCTATATCATCAGGGATATCATATTGTATTATTTTAACAGGCATCTTCTTTTTTTTTCAATATCTAAAAATAGTTTTTTTTAAAAAAATTATAAAGTTAATATTTATTAGTTCTTCAATAATTTTTTTTTTATTAATTAAGTCAAAGGTGTATGATGATTATGCTTTATATTATTTGCCAAGCATTACTAAGATAACAGAATCAAATATTATACTGGGGCTATCTAATATTCATTTTCGCTTTGGTCATAATTTTAGTTTGTTTTATGGTATGGCAATATTTAAAAATGATTTATTAAAACATAGTTGGTCATTATTAATATTATCATTAATCTATGCAAATTTTGTTATTTATTTAATTTATAATATTTTTAGTTTTAAAAAAAAAAGTTATTCATCGTTATCCTCATCCCTATCTTTGTTTTTATTAATTATAATTTTAATAAGATATTATGATTTTGGTGGTCATGGTCTAGATGTCCCAGCATCAATTTTTTCTTTTTGGGTAATATTAATTTTTATAAAAATTTATGATTCAAACCAAACTTTTAATTATTTAATATTTTCAAAAATTGCGTTCATTTCTTTTTTTGTAATCACTTTAAAATTATCACATTTATTTATTTTTATATTATCAATAATTATTTTCCTTAAATTTTGGAAAAATATAATAATTTCTAAAAAAAAAAAATTATTTTTTTTATCATTACCATTTATAATTTGGATAATTACAAACATACTAATTTCTTCTTGTTTTATCTATCCAAAAAAAGAGTTTTGCTTAAGTACACCATGGTCAGCGCCAGAAAAAAATTGGATATCTTCACCTGATGAGGTATTTACTGAACTATCAGCTTGGAGTAAAGGATGGATTGATTCAGTTCCTAACAGAGGAGCTAATTTAAATTTTAAATCAAGAGAAGAGTATGTTCAGCATCAAAAATCTTTTTTGAATGGTAATTGGCTTGAAGGTTATAGATTTCATTTTGTAAATCATGTTCTTAAATTTTTTATTATTTTATTGATAATTTTATCTATCTACTTTTTAATTTTTAGGAAGAATTTAATAATTATTAACACAAAACAAAAATTTGTATTAAAAATTTTAGCTTTATATTCTTCTATTTCCTTAGCGTATTGGTTTTTTTCCGCGCCATTGTTAAGATTTGGTTTCTCTTTTATAATACTATTTTTTTTTGTTGTATTTTGTTTGCTTTTAAACAAATTATTCGTGTTTAATGAAAAAAAAATAAAATATTTAATTTTTTTTTTATTTTTCATTTTCTTTTTACGAAATTTAAATTTTTCTAGAGATAATAACTTTAATGATAATTTTCTAAGACCATATCCTAATACGTATTCTAAATCGCATTACAAATTTTCCCCTTCTTATACAAAAGTTTCATTTGAATATGGTAATTTATATGTAACAGATGGAAGAGAATGTTTTGACTTACCTTCGCCATGTACTCAATTTTCAAACATTGAATTGTCTAGAATAAAAATTGTTAAAAGGGGTATATTTAAGTCTATAGAAATAAAGTAATTATTTATTTTTAAAGATAATTTTTTTTACTTGGCTATAAAGTGAGATTTTTTCTTTGTAATAAAATTTTACTTTTGCGTTCTCAGCAGCTTGTTTATCTGTAATCTTATCCCCAATCATAATAACTTTTTTTCTATTTAAATGAAAATCATTTATTGCTTGGATTAGCATACCTGGATTGGGTTTTCTAAAATAAGATTTTTTTTTATATTTTCCAATTCCACCAATTTCATGGTAAGGGCAGAAATAAAAATTATCTATTTGTGCCCCATATTTTTTTAGTTTATTTTGAAAATATTCGTGCAATTTTTGTAAATCCTTTTCTTTATACAGACCTCTTCCAATTCCAGACTGATTTGTAACAATACAAACGATGTATTTGTTTTTATTCAAAAACTTAATAGCTTCAATTGTACCTTTTAATATCTTAAAGTCCTTAATTTTATAAATATAGCCTCTATCTTCATTAATGACTCCATCTCTATCTAATAGAAATGCTTTATTTTTATTATAAAATAAAAGTTTTTTTTTGGCTAAAATAAGATTCTTTTTTGTTCCAATATCTATAAAAAATTTACGTTTGTATATTTTTCCAGTCACTTTCTTATTTATAATTAAATTGGGCAAAACATCATTTTCTAAAGAAGTTTCTGTATTATGAATCATTTTTAAAAACTCTTTTTTTAAAAAATAAATTCCTGCATTCATATATTTATTTTTTTTAAAAAAAATTTTACAATTTGAGTCAATATCTAAAGAGTTTAATTTTTTATTTGATTTGTAGTTTTTGTTTTTAATTAAAGCTAAATTAATTAATGAATTTTTTTTTTGTGAAATTTTACAAAATTTATCTAAGTTAATATTTAGAAAACTATCACCGTTCATTAAAATAAAGTCATTTTTTATCTTTTTTTTTATTGTAAAAAGAGCTCCGGCTGTTCCATTTCTTTTTTTTTCAATAATTACTTTTATTTTCGTATTAAAAATTTTTTTTTTATTATAAATTTCAAGAAATTGATTAGCTTTATAAGATGCAATTAAATATATATTTTTTATGTTAAATTTGCATACATGCCATAATAAATAATCAATAAACGAAAAACACTTAATTTTTAGTAATGGTTTTGGGGACTTTTTTGTTATAGATCCTAATCTTGATCCTCTACCTCCAACTAGAATAACACAATCAATCATATTTATATTTTATCTTATATGAAAACAAAATATACAAATAAAAAATTTTTATATAAACAAAATAACAAAATAGTTATAATTAAAATTATAAATGAAAAATATTTTAGTGATTACAGGTGGAGCAGGCTTTATTGGTTCAAATTTGATTGAATTTATATTACAAAAAACAAAATATAAAATTGTGAGTATAGATAATTATTCTTCAGGTTTTATAAAAAATCACATTAAAAATAGTAGAATAAAATACATTAATGCTGACACCCAAAATATACAAACTGTATTGGGAAAATATAGAAAACAAATTAAAACAATTTTTCATTTTGGTGAATTTTCTAGAATCTATCAAAGTTTTAAATTTACCAATAATTGTTTTAATTCAAATATTGCGGGAACTTTAAGTGTATTTCTCTTTTGTATTAAAAATAAAATTAAAGTCATATATTCTGCTACCTCGGCATCTTTAGGAAATAATGGAAACGACAAAAATTTATCACCCTATGCATTTACAAAATCCATAAATCTTAATTTACTGGTCAATTTAAATAAATGGTTTGGACTTTCCTATGAGGTTTTGTATTTTTATAATGTATATGGAAAAAGACAAATTGATAAAGGAAAAATGGCAACAGTAATTGGTATATTTGAAAATTGTTATAAAAAAGGAATTCCACTACCAGTTGTTTTTCCTGGCACTCAAAAAAGAACTTTTACAAGTATTGATGATACTATTAAAGGTTGCTACTTAGCTTGGAAAAAAAATCAAAATAGACATTATTCTTTATCTAGCTTGAAATCCTATAGCATAATTGAAGTTGCTAAAATGTTTTCTAATAAAATAAAAATTATACCACAAAGGCCAGGCGAGAGAAATTTTTCAAGTACTGTAAAAAAAAATGAAGGTTGTAAAATTTACCCAATTAAATGTAATGATGATTTGTACAAATATATAAATTTGTTTAAAAAATTACAATTAAAAAAAAATTAAAGCAACATATAATTTTTCACTAATTATTTATTTTGATTTATATAAAAGCCTAATGGTAAAAAGCTTAGTAAGTTCAACCAATTATTAAAAAAACTTCCATTGGGAGTGAAAGGCATTAAGGCTATTAGTAAAAAAATTATTAATTAATTTCATACAAATAATTAGAAATATTCCAAATGGAATTAGCAAACCAAACAAACCTGTTTCGGATAAAAGTTGGAATAAAAAATTATGAGGGTGATTTGAACATGATAGATTATTATTCAAATATTTTTTATTTTTGCATTCATAAATAAAATTTTTAGGGCCTACTCCAAAAAATTTATTATATTTGAAGATGCTGTAAGCAGTCATTATATGAGACTCGTGATCAGGAGAGTATAGGTATGTAGAAGTACTCAAAATTTGTTTAGAAGTTTGATAAATTAACCTTTCCTTTTGCTTGGTGAAAGTAAATAAAATGGAAAAAAATAAGAGTATACTAATTAATAAAATATATTTAACTTTTAAAAAAATTTTTAATAATAAAATCAGCATAAATATTGCAATTATAATAAAAAAAAATGAGAGTCTCTCACCAGAAAAAAAAACGCAGAATAGAGCAGTAAATATAGAAAAAAAGAAAATTTTATTTACTTTCTTTTTAAATTGACTTTCTAAAATAAAATATATTCCAATATAGAAGCAAAAAAATCTTGAAATATAACTTCCCATTATCCATTCATCTCCAAATAATGAGCTATTCTTAAATCTTGAGAATGCATGTCCAGTCTCATTTCCCAGAGAGTCTTTAATTAAACCTATTTTTTCTCCGAGTAAAATATTATAATTAAAAATTAGTTCAGGTAATAAAAATAAGAATAAAATAAAAAAACTAAATGAAAAAGAATAAAAGATATAATTAATAATTTTTGGGTTTTTTTCATATATCCAACATACGCTCATTACAAAGATGATGTATCTAAAGAAAAAAAAAGAGTTTTTAAGACTAAAAATGATATTTAAAGAAAGTATTGAGCTAATAATTATTAAAATATTAAATATAAAAAGTACATAAATTAAAAAATTACAATATTTTAAAATTTTTTTTATAGAGTTATTTGATAACAAGAAAATTATGTTAAGAAAAAAAATGATAATTTCAGGGATAAAGGGGCCAGTTATTAATGAAACCGGAAAAATAGTTAATAATATTGAAGATAAATAAATCAGATTGTTTTTTTTTTTATAAATCATTTTATTTATCTAATTTTTGAATTTTCTTAAAAGAGTAGCAATAATATAAAAAGAAATTATTCCAGAATATAATTGCCTCATAGGCACTTTGGTCAAATTTTCCAAAATTAAATAGAATATAAACAAAATAGCAAAGTAGAAGTATTGATTATCTTTATTTTTAAAAACTTTTTTTATTAATTTAAAAAAGAAAATTATAACAATGATTGCAGGTAAAAGACCATAAAAATAAATTAATTCAGTTATATAATTATGAGTACTCTGGTAAGAATTTATAAAATTTAAATTTTTATTTCCAATTAGTAAATTTTGATAATTTAAATTTTGGTAAAATTTAATATAAATTTCTTTACGATGCAAAATATTATCTGGTATTTCACCTTGTAAAATTATTTCTATTTTTTTTGCAACACTAATTTCACTAATTATTTTTGAAGTAAATTCATTTTTTTTTAAAGTTATAATTAAAGATGAAACTATTATAATCAAATAAAAAAAATTTTTGCTTGAAGAATGATATTTAATTAATAACAAAATTATACCGACAATGATTATTAATATAACAGATAGGCTATTATAAAACAAAAGGTTGGCAATTGTTAACAAAAAATAAATAATAAAAAAAAATATCTTTATTGTATTTAGTTTTGTTACAGTTTGCACCAATAAAGGATAAAAACATAAAGCAGCTAGTAATGGCCCAAAGTATTGTTGATTTTGATAAATAGTAAAAAAGAATAATTTATCTTTAAGTTGAAAATTAGTATTTATAATTAAATTATAAAGACTTATTAAACTTATTATAAGGCAGAAAAAAATTATGAATTTTTCTTGGATTTTAAAATTAATATTTATTTTTAAGCTAATTATAAAACTAAAAAAAGGTACTGAAAATAAGATAAAATATAAAACTTTTTTAATTTCAAAGTCATAAAATAAAATATTTATTAAAAAGCAGAAAATTATTAAAATAAAATATTTAATATTTTTTATTTTCAAATCTGTTTTTAAATAAAAAAAACAGCAAATAATAATAAAAAAAAATGAGATTGGTATAGGCCTTATTAGAGTATTCGATGGTATAAATCTATTTGTTGAAGCAGTAGTTACGGTTGATGAGATTTCATCTGTGTAAATTTCATATGGAATAAAAAAAATTGGAGTAAAAATACTCAAAAGGATAAAAATATTTTTTATATAAATTTTATTCATTCTATTTTTAATCATTTTTTATATTTAAAATAATTTTGTTGCCAATAAAGTTTATGTTGATAAATAAATATTAAAATAAAAAAAATCTTTCTTACAAAAAATAGGGTAGGTGATCACAAATGGTACATAACATCTAATACAAAATTTAGAAAAGATTATCCCAAATGGGTGCAAAAGTATGATTTTAAGGCGATAATGAACGAATTAATTGAATCTAACTTGTAAATTAAAGCTTTTTTTTTTTAAAATTTTTTGTATAAGTGCTTGCCTGGTGATTATTGCGAAGAGGTAATACCCGATCCCATTCCGAACTCGGAAGTCAAGCTCTTCAGCGCCGATGGTACTTTGCCTTAAGGTATGGGAGAGTAGGTCGTTGCCAGGCTTAAAATAAGAAATAAAATTATGAAAGTAGTAAGTTCTTTAAAATCTTTAAAAAAAAGAGATATAAATAATAAGTTAGTAAAAAGAAGAGGTAAACTCTACGTTATAAATAAAAAGAATCCTCGCATGAAGGCTAGGCAAGGTTGATAGCTTTTATGGACATCCAAGAGCAAAAAAAAACATGGTCTAATTTTACCAAATTAGTTTTTTGGGGTTCTTTTGCGGTAATTTTAATTCTTGTTTTAATGGCTGTTTTTCTTTTGTAATTTTACTAATACTAAACATTCTTAATTTTTTTTTGCATAAAAGTATTTCACGTAGTAATTAATATTTATGATTATTGGCTCACTATTAGAAGATAATACTGAAGAAAAAAGAATAGTTTTTTCTTTAGACTTAATAAAAAAATATACCAAAAATGGAATTAGAATATTATTACCAAAAGGTTATGGAATTTCTTCAAACATTAGCGATAAAGCTATTCAGGAAAGTGGTGCAATATTAGAGGATAAAGGAAAAATTGTAAGTGAAGTAGATATATTAATTAAAATTTCTTTAGAGCAAGATGACCCAATAGATAAATTAAAAAACGGAGCAATTATAATTGTTAGCAATTTTGATAAAAACAATGAAGATATAATTAAAAAAATAAAAGAAAAAAAAATTAATTTATTTTCTTTGAATTTTTTGCCAAGAATAACTAGAGCGCAATCAATGGATGTTTTGTCCTCTCAAGCTAATTTAGCTGGATACAAAGCGGTAATAGACTCTACGTATGAGTTTAATAAAGCAGTTCCTATGATGATGACAGCTGCTGGCACAGTATCTCCCGCAAAATTTTTTGTCATTGGAGCGGGTGTAGCTGGTTTGCAGGCAATCGCTACAGCAAAAAGATTAGGAGGAGTTGTTTCCGCTACTGATGTTAGATTAGCTTCCAAAGAGCAAGTTGAAAGTTTGGGAGGAAGATTTATTTTTGTTGAAGGATCTGAGAATTTAGAAACGGTAGGTGGATATGCAAAAGAAGCTAGTGAAGATTTTAAAAAAAAACAAGAACAGTTACTTAAAGATACTATAAAAAAACAAGATATAATTATTTGCACAGCTTTAATCCCTGGAAAAAAAGCACCAAGAATTTTAACTGAAGAAATGGTTTTATCCATGCAACCAGGATCTATTATTTGTGATTTAGCTGCATCACAAGGTGGAAATTCTGCATATTCTGAGCCAGGAAAAATAATAGAAAAAAATGGAATAAAAATTATTGGGTATACTAATTTTGCATCACGAATTTCAGAAACAGCTTCTAATTTGCTAGCTAAAAATATCTATAATTTTATTGAACTTATCTATGATAAAGAAAATAAAATAGTTAAAATTAATAGAGAAGATGAAATTGTTAAAAATGTGCTATTGGAGGGAGCTGTATAATGGAAATAGATCCTTTTGTTTTTAGGTTTGCAATTTTTATACTTTCAATTTTCGTAGGCTATTATGTAGTTTGGAGCGTAACACCAGCTTTGCATACTCCTTTAATGTCAGTAACTAATGCAATTTCCTCTGTAATTATCGTAGGTGCTTTAATAGCGGTAGCTGTTTCTAGTTCGGAAAGTTCATTAATATCAATGTGGTCTGGTTTTTTTGGAATTTTGTTAGCTGCAGTAAATATTTTTGGTGGATTCTTAGTAACTGCAAGAATGCTCAAGATGTATAAAAAAGGAAAAAAGAAATAATCTATGCTTACTGCAAATATTACAGCCTCTCTTTATTTAGTTTCGGGAATATTCTTTATATTAGCCTTAAGAGGCTTGTCATCACCGGAAACATCAAGAACAGGCAATTTATTTGGAATTATTGGGATGACCTTGGCAATAGTTGTGACTCTATTTTCTATAAAAAATTTAGATATATTAATTAACAACCTTGCATATATTTTCATTCCTTTGGTAATTGGAGGTTTGATTGGAGCGATCATTGCGGCAAGAATTGCAATGACTTCGATGCCTCAGTTAGTAGCAGGGTTTCATAGTTTAGTTGGTTTAAGTGCTGTATTGATAGCTATTTCAGCATTTTATAATCCACAGTCTTTCGGTATAGGAACTTTTGGAAATATTAAATTTGCCTCAATAATAGAAATGTCACTTGGAGTAGCAATAGGTGCTATAACTTTTTCAGGATCTTGTATTGCATTTTTAAAATTACAAGGTTTGATGTCAGGCTCACCCATTACTTTTAAAGGACAGCATTTTTTAAATTTATTAATTGGCTTAATCATAATTTTTTTAATTGGTTACTTAAGTTTCAATCAATCTGAAAATATATTTTGGACTTTGACTATTCTCTCTATTTTAGTTGGATTTTTAATAATTATTCCAATCGGAGGTGCAGACATGCCCGTAGTTGTCTCCATGTTAAATTCTTATTCTGGTTGGGCTGCTGCAGGAATAGGTTTTACTTTGGAAAATACTGCATTAATAATTACAGGAGCTTTAGTTGGCTCATCTGGGGCAATTCTATCCTACATAATGTGCAAAGGTATGAATAGATCTTTATTTAATGTTATTTTGGGTGGCTTTGGTTCTGATGAATCTTCTGCTTCATCTTCAAAAGATAATTCTGGTAAACCTGTCAAGCAAGCAGGAGCAGAGGATGCTGCATTTTTAATGAAAAATGCTTCCTCTGTAATTATTGTACCTGGTTACGGTATGGCTGTTGCACAAGCTCAACATGCCCTTAAAGAAATGGTGGATAAATTAAAAGAAAATGGTGTAAAAGTCTCTTATGCAATTCACCCAGTTGCAGGACGAATGCCTGGACACATGAACGTCCTATTGGCAGAAGCAAACGTTCCTTACGATGATGTCTTTGAATTAGAAAATATAAATAATGATTTTTCCAATACAGATGTAAGTTTTGTGATTGGGGCTAATGATGTAACAAATCCTGCGGCAAAAACAGATAAAACAAGCCCAATTTTTGGCATGCCAATTTTAGATGTAGAAAAATCTAAGTCAGTATTATTTGTAAAAAGAAGCTTGTCATCAGGATATGCGGGAGTAGATAATGAATTATTTTACAAAGATAATACATTAATGTTATTTGCTGATGCAAAAAAAATGGTAGAGGAAATATCCAAAGCTTTAGATTAATACTGGGCGTGTAGTTCAGTGGTAGAACGCTACGTTGACATCGTAGAGGTAGCAAGTTGGATCTTTGCA
>Ga0222714_10006438_pt1 | contig 10967 bp, 5 predicted proteins | sample C33_3DmetaG_FD_165048 | JGI IMG/M metagenome (GOLD analysis project Ga0222714, IMG submission 165048) | Estuarine water microbial communities from San Francisco Bay, California, United States - C33_3D | ecosystem: Environmental > Aquatic > Marine > Unclassified | place: USA: California... | reverse complement strand
GATTTGGATGTGATCATTCTAAATCCATTAGAACGATTGCTTTCAGTCAAAACAAGAACAGTGTCTATATTGTATTCTCAATGGAAAGAAGGATTTTTACTGCCTCACAAGCAGGCCAAACCCGAAGACAAATATCCCACACAGTATAATTCATCCATTATGAAATGGCAAGGCACACAGGGCTATGAAATTTACAATTACTTTCAACAGCATAAAGATATGATTCTATTCAAATATCGAGGCATAGACCGCTATCTCTATCACGAACCTGTACAGGTAGATCTATTGCCCACAGGTATTGCTTACTCTTATTGGAAAGGTGCAAGATATGGCAAAGACCTTACACCTGAAAAACTGAGACCGGATTACGAAGTGTGTATACTAAACAACGGTCCTAAACAGGACGAAGTTGACTCTTGGGTCAAGAATTATTGGATAGAATGAAAATAGTAGCAGTCAGAATCGGTGATAGATATGGTCCAGAATATGAAACCTATTTAGAATCCAAATTGCCTGAATATGAGTTTCATTGGATACGGCAACCTGCGGCTGACAATATCAAATTACAGTGGAACAAAATGTTGGGTATGATCCTGGAACAAGACGAGCCCGTCTGTGTGATGGATATCGATGTACTGTTAATTAATGATTATAAAAAAATATTTGAATACCCCATAAAGCCTGGACAATTTCTTGCCGCACCAGGATGGTGGAGAGATCTAAAAGGTGAAAATAAAAATAGATTTTCTATCAATGGTGGATTTTACAAATATTATCCTCGTGATTGCGGTTACATCTATGACAAGTTTATGAGCAATCCAGAACACTGGCAAAAGAAATACATAGAAGAAGGATTTACCAGCGGTCCCGTCAATGGGGAACAACACTTTATAGAAGATTCTGTGCGAGAACGTTTGGAACTAATTACTCTACCTAATAGTTGGTTTTGCAGAATGGAAGCACGAAACAAACATTTTGCTCGACACACACTAACCAGTCTAAACAGAAGATATAGTGAAGTTACAGGCAATGATTATATGTTCCTAGGCAACGAGTTTCACCCAGACATTAAATTTGTACACTTTACTCATATGAGTAATCATCCCCACGAATGGGAAAAATACAGTTTATTCGTATAAGAACTTGCCGGCGATATAGAGAGATTCTAAAGGAGTTTTTGCTTCTCGTAATTTTTTCTTTAGTTCGCTGTTGGTAGATTGTGTCACAGCAGGCAAATCAAATATTTTTAATTTTAAATTAAACAACAGATCAGTGCCTGTTATACCTTCTGGTGGATTAAACAGATTATCAACCACTAGTTTTTCTTGTGGATTATTCACTGCTGGATCATACACCAATCCAAATTTAAGAGCCATATCCTTAACCATGACTTCAAACGTTTGACTGTTCGATTTTCTCTGCTGATCAGTCATTGTGTATATTTCGTCTGGTGTGAATGTTTCTAACAGTTTTTTGTAATTGCTGTCTTCGAGATCAGTTTTTATTGCTATTTCTGTTCTAGCACCTGTGTCATTGTCCACCCATATGGCAAAAATAAGATGCTGTTTGCTACTGGCATACACAGCACTGACAAATCTACCGTTTTCTAAAATCATTATTCTTGACGAACGTTTAATGTATAAGTGCCGATAATTACATTAGAGCCATCTGGAAATTCCTGTGCTCTGTAATCATCATCACCTGCTAGTCTTGTTTGATAATTACCAGATCCTTCTAATCTAGTATCTGTCATTGTGGTTCCACACACTAACCCACTGCCGTTAATAGAATATCTTAAACGATACCCGGTCACATTGGCTACCATATATCTTATGATAGATTTAAACAGTGTGTTCCACGTTGTGGTTGAGGGAATAATCACATTGCCTAATCGTGTGACTCTTGCTGGTGCAGTATAGGCTGGTGTAGTATAATTTTTTTTGTGTAGATAATATTTTGTAACTTCGGTTGTGGTTGATGCGTCTTCTGTTTCCGGAATTTCACTAGCATTGTATCCTGAGGGATTGGCTCTGGTGTCTGTAAAGATAGGTGTACCACTGCCACTTACTTCTGTGTATCCAGATTCTGTAGTACTTGTTGTGATCGTATACACTGCTCCTCCCAGAGATAAATTGTCGTCTACAACATCTTTGGCAAATGTATCATACATATCCTGTAGAGTCATAGACCTTATAACTGGCTCTCCACCGCCATCTGTATAATAATACACAGGATAATCTATATTGCCTGAATCTGCGGGTTCTGGGTCGGTGCTAATAGTCTGTTGAATTCTTGCAATGTTTGTTTGTTGTATTTGTGGTTCTTGTGTAATTGTTTCATCTGGAAATGCTGATGTACCTACAGATACTGCTCCAGGTATTAAACGACTATCAATCATAGATCCTAAATTACCTCCAGATCCCACCACTGTTAATGCTACAGAAGGTGTTTGAAAATACAGTTGTTTAAAAGCATTTTTAATTTCATTGATTTGGCTAGAAGTCATTTCCTTTAGTACAGGATTACTTGCTCCTCCGGAATCATCATAATATAAAGGTGTTCTAATTGTCATAAAAATTACAGTTACTTGTTATTGTAAGCGAATAATATAATTTTGTCAACGGAAACATTTGGTCTATGACGCAGAACCCGCCGCATACATTGTGACTAAATTTGCACCACTAGAATCTAATATTTGAAAAGTTATTTTACTTTTTAACATATTACCAGTCACTGTGCCTGAATCTCCTGAAGTGATCACTGTGCCTGATCTGTTTGGTAAAGTAATTGTAGCATCTTGTGTAGGTTCAGATGCAATTAAAAAAGTTTGATAATCATTTTCTAAAGCACCTTCAAATGTAATACGTCCGTCTGAAACCACGCTTATTCCTGTGGATGTAACTGCTCCTGTAAGAGGTCCTATAAATGCTGTAGAAGTAGTCGTACCATTCACTTGCAATTCTGTGCTCGGAGAAGTTGTTCCAATACCCACTCTAGAAGTTGCTCCATCAATGGTCATTACTGTGGTAGGTACACCACCATCCTTAATTCTAAATCTTATGTCAGCATTATTTGTGTCATTGATTATGTTAACATCACCTGTGGTTTCCACAGTGATTTTAAAATCGTCATCTGCACCAACATTTAATCCTTCGTCTGAACGAATGTTTATTTTACCAGTTAAGTTTCCTCCAGTTGCCTTGAAAAAAGTCTCTGCGGTTAACCCCCCCAATCTATCTGCGTCTGTGGCAGTACCATGAAATTTCGCTCCAGTATCACTGTTTAATGTTATTCCATTTTTAATTGTTGGGAAGCCTGGGATATCTATTTTAGGAATATATTCTTCATTACTAACTATGGCTATTAAAGCATTACTATTATTTAGATATGTAACGTTTTTACTTTCATCTATCGACGACTCAATTGTTTCAAAAGTAAATCCACTGTCTGTTGATGTAGGTGGACCTACTAGAACGTCTTCAGCACCGTTGTTATAATATAACTGTTGTGTGGTAGCATTTACCCATAAGTCTCCTGCTTTGAGTCCTGTTGGAGATGTTGTGGTATAATTAGCACCACCTACAGGTTGAAAACTGGTACCTGTAAAAACATTTAACTTTGATGTGCTAGAATCAAACCAAAGTTGACCTTTGATCGGTTTTGTGGGTGCTGTTGTGCTGGAAAAATTTTCTAATAGATGTAGAAAGTTTTCAGCAATAACTTCTCCATATCCAGCATAACCTTTTCCTACAAAAGATATATCAGTCTGTGTGTTAACAACCGAATCTTGTACTGTGTATTGATTGGGAGATTCAGTTGCGTTGGTTTTGTTTACTGTATATGGCATTTACATTATTCCGTAAAAGTTGTTAATGATTGTATTCTTAAAGTATAATCAATCTGTATCAATCTGTTCAAAGATTTTTGCACAGGATGGAAGATCACGTGAGTCAATAGTTTATTTGTACTTCCGTTCTCTGTACCTTCAAAAGATTTTAAACCCAACTCATCAAAAACAAATGTATCATTAAAATCTGTTGTGTTATCAAATGCCGCCTGACCTGCTGGTTCACCGTAATCCAGTGTGCAAGTTACAATGATATCTGTATACTTGTTACCTGCTGTGTGTCTCACTTCCATTTTGTTTCTTGAAGTGTCTTTGTTTCCACTAGAATTATCATCTACCACTTTATAATATGTTTGATTGTAAAGCGTGGCATTGCTTCCTGTGGTGTTTGGTGTTAGATATGTAATAATTCCTGTTGGATCCACTGTGGTTCCACCGTTTCCAAATGCCATTTCATGAATAAAACCTGTAGTTCTATCTGCTAGACTGTTGGCCAATGCTATACTCATATTCTCATAATGGATAGCATTTCTTTTATCCACAATGATTTCACCTGAAGTAGGATCCCAAATTTTGATATGTCCTTCTACTTTGATGCCTGATTTATCCTGAGGTTTGGACTGTTTCATAGTCTTCTCTGTTTTTTCCTGTTGTAACTGTTTATTCTCTTCGTTCATCGCTTGTATTTATTATTCTCCTCTCCCCTGGCCTCTGCCAAACACTATACCTGTTCCTTGTCTTATAAATCTTGCTTGTGGAGTGTCAGATTTACCAAAACCTAGTCCATTTGTAGCCACTCCATCCCCTTGATCATACCATATTCTACCTTTTTTCTGTATGATTTTAACTTCTACACCAGACGCAGGTCGTGTTGTTAACTCTATGTTGGCTGTGCTATCATCCCACGTATGCACTGTGTAATTAGTACTGCTATCTTCGTTTCTATATGGTACTCTGTGTCCTCCCACAAATAGATCTATTTCGTATGGTGAAGATACTGCTAGTGCAGAAATAAATCTTGTGGTTTCTCCATCTGCTATATGTTTTTTAGTATACACTGTGTCAGCATATGGAATGGTCTGTTTGCCTGAAGCATCTATAACTCTTGCACTAGATGAATGTGACTTTATTGCTGTACCTAACGTGCCTCTTCTTATGTTAGATAAAGTATTACCTGATTTATAAAAATATTCTATTCTCTCATTGCCAATGTAGATAACTCCCGGCAATTGAGTACTACCGTCCACAGGCGTCAGTACATCACCGTTGGCCACTATAATTGAAGTGTCTGTATCTTCTAGAGCACGTGCTAATGTGGTTGATTCATTTAGATTTAATCGCTTGTAGAAAGTTCTGTTAAGCATATCTTTAAAAATTCTCCAACCAACCTGCTCCATACCGCCTTCTAGATTATCTCTTTGATCGAAATACATTACATCTATTCTATCAGTGTTTACAAAAGTACGATTAGGTATTCTAAGTAAATTGCCAGACAGTGTCCAATCATAATTCTGTACTAAACTTTCTCCATTTAACCAAACAAATGTGTAGTCATTGTTTACTGGATAACCAAATAATTCAAACTCTCCATCTGTTTCGCCTGCAAATATTTCTCGTCTTTGATTCATACCGGCGGCATTGTTAAATGTGATTGCATTAATTGTATCACTGTGTGATAGAATAATACCGTCCACAGACATATTGTCTGGTTGTAGTATTATTTGATCATTTTTATCATAATAATGAGTTCCCACAATTGTGGATATTACCACAAGATCATCAGCCGCGGGTGGAATTGTAAGATTAACTGTTTTAGCATCAATGTCTACTGTGTAGTCTGAATATAGATCTTTTTTTGCACCATTCACATACACTCTCACTTTGTTAGGATCAATCACTGCTCCGCCTGGGTTTCTTAATAGACCTACTCTGTATGCATTAATAATTGTGCCACTGCCTGATGTAGATGTTGCGTTAAGAGATATAGTACTGCCTGACATATCTGCACTAAACTGTAACTGTGTGGATCCCTTGCTGTTCACACCTGTTGCAGAAACAAAAGCGTTGCCGTTGTGTCCAACTACGGTAACTTCATACAGAGAACTTGCACTTTCTGTAGGATTCCATACTGACACAATGTAGTGAGCCCCTGTGTAATTTGCTGTTACAAATGAATCCAACAGTGTTGAACTGCTGTCCACTGTGGTTGCACCTATCAATGTTGAACCGTTGCTGACTTCACTGTCTCCTAGTATAACTCTGTAGATATTCACTTCTACGTTATTAGATACTGCTGTACCTGTTACAACCACATCACTGCCCACTATGTTGGCTGTCACTGTTAGCAGAGCAGAGTCGGTGTTGATAACATTGTAAGAAGAAATGTATGCATCGGTGCCATTGTGTGTGACAGAAACTTCGATGTTGCTTCGTTTGGTTGAACCTATCTCATTTACTGAAAGATAATATTTGGCTCCTCTGTAAGATGCTGTACCAAAACTGTCCAGTGTTGTACCACTAGATGTTACTGGTGTTACTTCCAAAGTTGAAAGATTTGGATCAATTGTGTTAGAAACTGTGTTGTCTCCCAAACCAATTCTGTACCAAGAAGCAGAGTTTAATGTAGAAGCACCTGTGCCTAACAATCTCACTGTGGTTCCTGCATCTATGTCTGCTGTGGTTGTGATATGATTCTCTATACCCGTTGGAGTAATAGATGTTGTAGATACAAAGGCATTAGTATCATTGTGCACCAAAGAATATTTGGCAGTGGCTAACTCACCACTGATTTCTTCTAATGTTACTCCTAGATACCAAACACTGTGATAAGTGGTTTTAGGGAATGAATTTACTGTGGTTGAAGCATTGATAATATTTCTTGTTTCTCCTGATATAGTATCTCTGTATCCAGACAGTGTGCTGTCTCCTTCTGTAGCACCTGCATATTTTATAAATGAAAACATCGATGTTGAACCGTCACCAGTATAATAAGTGTTGTCAGGTCCTCGTAATACTTTGCCTTGGTGTTCTAATATTGTAAAACTAGAGTATGGACCAATTGCTCCTGCTGGGTACGACAGAGTATAAACTAAATTGCTACTGTTATAGGTAATTTCTTGAGAACGTATTTCTGTTTGTGCTTTTCCAGATCCAATTGATTTATTAAACGATGCTACTTGAATTAATGAATCAGATGCTGGTGTTGATGTAACTGTTATAGAAAGTTCTTTATCAGACACAGTATAAGTGTAATCTGTTGTAGGCACTCCGTCTATTGTAACATATAATTGTGATAGACTGCTATCAAACTGATATGTTTCTCTAGAACTCGAAACAAATATACTTGTTGATCCATCACCTGTAAAGTTTTCGTGAATCATATAATTCAATCCAGAAATAGCAAATGTTTTGAGTGAAATTACGGCTCCTGATGATGGTGTTGAAGTAAATGTCACTGTTTGATCAGACACATTCACTGTGTAATCAGTGTTTAATCTTTGTGTTACTCCGTCTAATGAAACTACCACTGATGCAAGAGTTCCTGGTGTTTTACCTAGATTAAATGTTGTTGTTGATGCATCACCTAAAAAGTTTTTAGTCAATATAAATGGTGTTCCAGATTCTGGTGCTTGATAAACTTTAATATCTACAGTGTCAAATATTGATCCTGGAAGATTTTCTTCTGGTGAGTACGACGTTTCTGGTGTTAAGAACGCATCACCTTCAACAATAATGTCACTTGGAGAAATTCCCAATGCTGATTTAAATAAACCACCACTGACTAAACTGTCCAATGTTTTGTCATCGGTAGGAGTTGCCACACCGTCTTCTTCAAAAGGTATTAATTCAATATAGGTGTTTGCAGGAGCCGGAGAACCGTTATCTCCCACAATTGTAAATGTAGTGGTTGAACCATCTCCTCGTATCACTTGCGACACTTGTCTTTTTCTATTAACATTGGCCACAGCGGCTGGATACAATCCAGAAGAATCACTGATATCTGTAAAATATATTGTGTATACATCTAGAGCCGTAGGAGCCACATCAAAAGTAAACTGTGTGGTTGATCCGTCACCATAGAACACTTTGACTCTGCTTAACCCGTAACCATCCCAAGGTAAATCATACCAAGGAGAAGCGTCCCAACCTTGACTGTTGTCAAATGCTAGACCTGTAACCATCACTCCACCATAGTCCACACCTGTCATTACCTGAGACAATTCATTGCCTGGCATACCTGCGGTAGGCGTGTAGAATCCTAGAGTTCTCTCTGCGGCTGTAATATATGGTTCATCACCTCTCAATTTAACAAGATTTGACAATCCTTCATCAAACTTATCATTGCTAGTATAGCCTGTTGTGACTTTGTAAAAAGAATTTTCATATCGTATTAGATCATTGTAAGCATACGCAGTATTGGCTGTCCAGGTCAACACTGTGGCTGTGGATTGAACTCTATCAAATTTGATTGTTGTACTTAAATCTCTCACAAGATCATTTCTAAGCACAGCATAGGCTCTAGCAGTGTCAGACGGTGTTGTTCCATTATCGCCACCACCAGTTAATACTACTCTCGGAGTGGCTGTGTAATTTGATCCGCTAGTTAACAGAGTGATTCTAACCACAGCACCCTCTCTAATAGTGGCTTTGGCTGTGGCTTGATCCACATCAGATGCTGTGTAAACATCATAAGCAGAAGGTCTATCCACTTTGCCTGTGTTCTGTCCTGTGGTTGGCATATAAAAATCTATGCCAGGAAATTCTGAGAATGTAAATTTATCACTGGTGCTTGAACCACCCGCTTGTCCGTCTGCCACATTGGCATCAATCTGTGCTGTGTACAATGGATAGAAATAACCGTATGATCCGCTGGTACTACCAGACGTACTAGTACCTAGCACTGTGAATGGTCCTACGGTTTTTGTTGTTCCGCCTACCAGTGTCACTGTTGGAGCAGTAACATAGCCACTGCCTCCATGAACCACATCTATTTCAGTCACATATTTTTTATAGTTGTCTCTCCAGAAACGATATGGATATGTGTTTAGAGTGAGAATGTCTGTGTTTAAATCTATGTTTCTAATCGTATTGCCATCATAGAACGCAGGTAAATCAAAGTCTGTGTATATACCGTCTTGTGTTTCTCTGCCAGTGTAACCTAATCGATATTCTCTAATTTTTGAGTGGAATGGTTTAACTTCGTTGATATATTCTTCTACATAGTTTTCTGTGTTCACTCTGTAGTTCTTTCTTTGATCTAATTCTCTTAGAGTGTTTGAAACATTGATAAAAGATGTTCGTACCAACCAATCCACATACTGCTGTTGTTCAAATACTTTTCTAAGACCTATAAAGAAAATATTGTTGTATTCCACTGATAATTCATCTACAAATAAATCATCTCTCAATGCTTTTAATATGTTTCTTAATTCTAACTGAGGTTCTCTGTCAAAAAACGAAGCATCAAAAGGATCTTGGCCTGCATATCCTGTAGCATCTACTGTGTAATCATACAGAGATGTTTTCAATTGAATTGTACCATTTTCTGTTGCAATGTTAACAAACTCATCTTTGGTCTTTTCAAATATTTTCCAACCACCTGTATCTGCTGTCAACACTTTAACATAATCGCCTAGCGATACATCTGTTAACTCTAGTTGATATTGATATTGAATCTGTTTTTCGATAATTTTATTTGCATCATACGACTGAGCATACCAATCCACTTGTTCATAGTATGAATTTGTTTTGTATGTTTGTACTCTGGTTCTAAGCCATTCTGTACCTGTCCAATTGTATATTGACCAATAGCCTTGATCAAACTGCTCATCATTATGAACCAATACATTAAACGTACCGCTGATATCTCGTGTGTCAATATAGGTCAAATCAGCATAAGTGTCCACTGCTTCATCCCATTCTCCAGAGACAAATTTAGGTTCAGGTTCAATAGCATTTAAATTGTTATATCGAATATTATTGGCTAACTGATACTTTAATAATACCGAGTTAGAATAATCAATAATTTCTTTTAGAGCACTGAATCTATCTGTGTACCAACTTTGTCTTGGTCGTATTTTATTTCCGTATCTTTGTGCAATAGGTGTATCTAAATCAGGTACTTGGTTACCAACTTCATCTTGTCCTGTCAAACTGTCCCACCATTTTTTCTCAATCTGTGCATTGGGTCTATCTGTTCTGTCACCTTCTTTGATTAGTTTCCAAACATAGTGAGCATCTCCCGTCACATCACCATCGTTGTCTTTATGTGTTATACTCAAAACAGAGTTACTGTTGATCAAATCATATTTTAAATTAAATGTGATTAATTTATTAATGTCAGACACTGTGAAATATCGTATGCCACTTGCTAAAGGATTACTAATAATGTTAGAAACATACGCAGTGGTATTTTTTCTTGTGACTGCAGAAACTCCTGGATCAGGTAAGAATACAGAATTTTTCACCCAGAAGTAGTAGTAATTAATAAATCCATCCAATCTTGAATTGTATTTCTGTCTTACAGAGTACACAGTGTTGTCACCGTGCAATGGTTGTCCAGATATTCTTCTAGCTAGACCATCCGTTGTGTCGGCATTCACTGCCCATTGAGCAGGTGTCAGTATGGATTCAACCCATTCGTATACATCTATAGAACTACCCGGGAACAGTTTGCCCCAATTTTTAGTTTTATACTCTTGATCACCTTGTTCATACCATAACCAACGACACTTAGATAGATCCCACCAAACTTCTCCTATGTGTGATTCTGCCCAAGACTGTGTGCTTTGCACTGTCTTATCGTCTGTGCCCGCATCATAGACAGCAGGATCCCATTCTGTCTTATAGTTAATTTCTCTGTCAGCAAGACCCAGTATTCTGCCTTTGATTGGATCATAATAATCTAAATAACCTTGTATTTTTTGCACTGCTCTATCAAATATAAAAGCACTTTCAATTAATCTATTATCCACTAATTCTTTTTCTTGTTCTACCACTTTCCAAGAGTATTGATTTGCTGTTTTTAAATCAAACACACCTACCATACCATCATTTTCTCTTGTAGAATCATCAGACACTGTGGTATCATCATTTGGAGCACCCACAAATAATGTGTCAT
>Ga0222714_10006437_pt1 | contig 10967 bp, 13 predicted proteins | sample C33_3DmetaG_FD_165048 | JGI IMG/M metagenome (GOLD analysis project Ga0222714, IMG submission 165048) | Estuarine water microbial communities from San Francisco Bay, California, United States - C33_3D | ecosystem: Environmental > Aquatic > Marine > Unclassified | place: USA: California... | reverse complement strand
ACCAAGTTCCTTACGCACACTCTCGTAATGATCATAGAGCCGACGGCTAGCAGCCTGATCCTGCTCGTAGCAATCTGTGAGTGCGGCGCGAATAATCTCAACCTGCTCCGTCACATTGCCATTGTTATACTGGAGTTGCCAGAGGGCATTGTGAATCTTAGTAAAGTCATCAGCCTTGAGTGTAACATCAGTATTCATAAAAAACTCCGTGAATCAACTATAGATATATGGTAACACCTTTGGTGCCCAAAGTCAAGCCTCTTCGTAAGCCTTGATATAGTTAGTGATGTCCTTGTAGGGGATGACAGAGCCACTCTCCACGACATAACTCACTTCCAAATCAGCCTTGTCACCACCCATGTTCAAGGTGTACTTAGTGACCTTGCTAACGACGGGCTTACGAAAACTACCGTCGTTTGATTGGACCTGACGACAGACCCAAGTGTTGTTTTCCCACGACAACATGTTCGGGGTCTCCCACTCATCACACACCACAGTATCATCTTCCACGATACGATAGTAGATGACAGATTCCTCAGACATACTGTTCTTGTACTCAATGAGGGCCTTGAGGGTAGGGATACCATGACTCAGAATACGCTCTGCCTGGGCAGGGGTAAGATTAGCTACGATGTATGTCTCGCCGCCCTTGAATTTCCAGAAGGGCTTGTCAGCACTACCGTAGTTTTCAGAATATTGCGTTTGGATGACAAGTTTCATATCAATCTCCGTTTCTCAACTATAGATATAGTGTATGCCCAAACTAGGGCAAGGTCAAGCCTTTTTACACTATTTTTACGGAAAATAAATCCAATAGAATCAACAACTTACGTAACCTATTGATTTTGTTAGGTTTTAGTAATGCTGGCCCCAGTGTACGAATTCAATCATATCTGGATCCGTCACAGCAGGACCATATACGATCTCCTCGACCTCAGGAACCGTCAATTCAAGTTTACGGGCGATCTGGAAACAATCTAGACCCTCACTACGAAGGTCGATCACCATCTGTCTAATTTCAGGCGAAATCATAGTCATCATACCTATTGAATTTAGGCTTGCGCTTGTAGGCGTGCTTGTCATCGTGACGCTTACCACGGAAGTTAAAATCCCTGTCAAAAAGCACACGATGATTGCGCTTTTTAGGGGCCTTTACAACAAACGATATACGATCAGTTTTCATACCCATTATCCTATCAGATGTTTGACCCAATGTCAAGCCTTATTAAATTCAAGGTCGGTGTAATACTGTAACAGTCGCAACTGCATCTGAGCAAGAGTATTGCCCGATCCCGAGGTGCTAAACTTTACAGGACAATTTCCCCATGATCTAGACTTAGTAAAGTCTCCTAACCAACGACGATGATCTGCATTAGTAGGATCAAACATAACAGTAGGTCTATTTGGATAAACAACAAAACTCACAAAATACTCCTAAAAGTAATTACACAATATCAATTATAAGATATTCAGAATATTAACGTAAGTTTTTTGGGTCAAGTTTTTTCTTATTTTGGGCAATAAACTCAAGCAACTTTTTTTGTTTTATAGTCACATCGTACTCCCATGGCAAATTTTGGTAATCTTCATACGATAATTTCATACTATCAACTTTATATATTTGTTTTTCCCATAATATTCTGCCACCCGATCTACTTTGTAATCTATTCGTAAAGATTTGGTTGAGGTGTAGTAATTCGTGGGTTAGCGGTAATATTAATTCTTCTAAAGTAAGGTCTTGATTAAGCCTTATACGATTTGGAAATCTAGGATCAAGCATGGTCATACCATAAACATTTTCATCCATATTTTCAAATTGTATTTCTACGATATTCGGCAATGGATATATTTGTCTCACTAAAGTTATTACTTTAGTAACAAATTTTTCAATAGGTATAAGTGGTGAAATATTACCCTTATATATAAAAATAGTTTTGTTATTGTTTTGTGGCAAGTGTCTATAAATATCTACATAATTATTTATTATGATACACCAAATAAACTACGAGACAATACTTCCAATTTGGCAAAATCATTTGTGGCTTGAACGTAAAAGCGAAATTACCGGTACAAGTGCCATGAAGTATTTGGGCGATTATGATATTGATAATATGGATTACAGTCCTACCTTTTTGGCATACTTTTATAACAATCAAATTGTAGGGGTCAATAGCGGGCACAAATGTAAAGATAATGGTTATAGAAGTAGAGGTCTTTATGTGTTTCCTGAATATAGAAAAAAAGGTATCGGTACTATATTGCTCAACGAAACAACCAAAATAGCAGAAAATGAATCATGTGATTATATATGGAGTTATCCTAAACATTCAAGTTGGAAAACATACCAATCTGCAGGATTTATCTTATCAAGTCCATGGGAAATGAGTGAATTAGGACATAATGCCTATTGTATAAAAATGTTATAAATAAAGTTATGCCACAAATTAAAACAAACAAAAAATATGATTTTTTAGTAACTTTCGGATGTTCTTTTACCAGCGGACATGTCTTAGGGGATGACGGAGCCTGGGGTCATTTTTTAGCCAAACGTTTAAATTGCAAACATATTAATCAGGGTGGAGGGGCATGTAATCCAAATATCTCTACTAGCGTAATAAATTTTTGTGAACATAATGATATGAGTAATGCCTGTGTAGGTATACAGTGGAGTGAGGCTACTCGCAGAGAATTGTGGCAAGAATTTAGACAACAATACTGGACTATAGGTCTGGGAACTTTAATGGACAAAGACTTATGGGAGAAAGAAAGTTCAAAAACTTTTTTGCAGCCAATCAGAGATAATTTAGATTTTTTCAGCGGGGTATATTTTGATTTAAGAGAAAATATACTTAGATCAGTATTAGCAATGATACATGTTAAATCTTATCTGACTGCAAAAAATATTGATTTCATACAATTTGAAGGAATTAATTCTATTTTAGATATAGAAGGTCATGATACTTCTAGTCCTGCAGGTCCGTGTACACTTTTAAAATTGACGAATTCTAAAATAAAAAATGATTTATTGAATGATAAAACATTTTTTAGTGAATTAGGGAATCTTAATACATGGATGAGAAATATACCTAATTGGGATGGAAGTTTAAATGATGGTCATCCTTATCCCGAAATTTTAAATTTATACGTAGATCATATGTATGAACACATTAAAAGATTTGAAAATATAGATTAATAAAAGTCTCAATACCAACGTCCTTCATCACGCATACGTCTTATAAAATTTAGGTAGGTGCTGCAAATACCAAAACACTTTAGTTTGACTGTACTAAAACAGCCGGTATCTGTAATTTCTGGTAAAAATACTATACTATTATTATTGATCGGTACTGTACCAGGTGTAATAAGTTTGCCGTTACTAGTAGTGACATATGCCGGGGGCGGCATGCTAGGAAAGTAAAACCAATTGGGGTAAAGTTTAGGATTTTGCGTACTTAACCAAGTTTGCATCTCAGTATTTCTAGCATTAAGATACCAGCGATTACCTTGTAGATATTTTGCAGTAACTTCAGTAAGCGGTTGATCACTGCCTAAATAGAACTTATCGCTTACTTTCCAAACATCAGCCATAACGCTAACACCATAACCAAATGCTTTACCTATTTGGTTAGGTGTATTTGCGTATTCGTAATTTTGCCCGTCGTAAATACCTTGATATGATATATAAATCATGTAGTATTTAGTAGAAATTTGGAGCGGGATACCAGGATCGAACTGGTGACATTTTGCTTGGCAAGCAAACATTCTACCGCTGAATTAATCCCGCGATTGTTTAATTATATATCTTATCTTTTTGCTTTGCAAGTTTTTTCTTGCTGTCGGTGAATTTCTTTTTACCGAAAATTTTATCCCAATTAGTTTCAAAAGTTGTACGGTCTACACTAAAAGGTCTAGGACGACTGCCCTTTCCACTCATTTACCTTGACCTCGGTATTTCTTATAACCACGCTTCTGATTTTTATTCATTGCGCTTGTTTTAGGGCTTACTCCTCCCTGACTAGTGCGCTTAATAACTGTTTGACGCTTTCCGATTGTTGAACCTGTTGCCATATTACTGCTCTATTTTATCATCATTGTTTAATTCTACTATGCCCCATTTACCTATAGGACATTCCTGATTAGCCATATAAGTTTTTATTTGCATGAAACATCCGCATAATTTACATGTTCTGGTCGGCTTATATAATTTTGGGCATGCCAAACAAATATCAAATCGTTCTTTTTGGATTTCATCAGAAACCTTAAAACCCGAAGATTCCATCTTATCGGATATCTCTTGGTATAACCGAGTTCTTTTTTGCTGTAACCTTTCTTTAAGTTTAATTGCTAAAGACATAATTATTCCTATAATGTATTTATATTTACTTTCTCCAAATATATTTAAAATCTCTTATTTTGACCTCATATTTATATCTATAGAGAACATCAAATGCTCTCTTACTTTTTTGTCCTGCTAATCTATGTATATAATCTTTTGGTTTAATTAAATATTCATATTGATCGTAATAGTCTTTTACTTTTTCAAATCCGTTATATTTGTCAATTTGTGGTAATACCGGAAATCCAAAAGATTGATAAAAAGCACATTTTAGTATATAATTGAATGATCTACCTTTACTAATTTCTTCTCCGTGTTCATTAAATAAAGATAATTTGTCAGTATTATCATAATAAGATTGAATATAAGGATTCATTTTAAAACTGTAAAAAAGTTCAGGACTTTCCATAAAAAAGAAAGGTATAAAATTTTTGCCTGAAATTCTTGCAAACTGATATAAAGACATTGCATTTGTATCAGGCCAACCGATATGATCCGGTGCTTCGTTTTTCTTTACATGTGTAGGTAAAGCAAAATTACCACTCATTAATGCTGTGCCCTCAATTTGATTATCAACCATTTTCATAAAAGATGAGAATTGAGGACTACCTGAAAAATAAGTGGTTGCATAAAAATCATGTTCTTTTTCTAAAAAATTAAACAAATCAAAATCTACAATATTTAATTTAATTCTATGTATTTCAGCAAACTGTTTAATAGTTGAGATATCATGATCATTAAGGTTATTATTATACCTTGCTGAGTATGTTTCGTAGGGTATGCCACTTTGTTGCCAGGCATATAACATAGCTTGACTATCTACCCCGCCACTTAGATATAATCTGTAAGGAGGGGGATAATTATTAGCAATATCTTGTATTAATTTTACTGCACTTTCTAAAGGACTGGAAGATACAATTGATGTATTTCTAGCATCAAAATAATATAGACGTTTTTCATCGTCTATATAAGGCTTCATCCATTGTAAGGGAATAATGTGTTTTATCTGAAACCCGTCTCGCATCTACATCTTAAGAAACTATCTTTATATCCAGCACAACAAGTTGCACCTACGACAAAACAGTTATCACCACATTGATATGCTGTTCCTTGCGCACAACCACTTGAGACACCACCTTGTGTACAGTCAATTAATAATGTAATAGGTATGATAGGATCATCTTCTGGTATTGTGCTTATATCTTTATCTTCTGCTAGAATATATAAGTCGAGTGTACACTGTTCTTCTTCATCGTTAATGTTAGTTCGTACAAATCTTAAACTATGTTTTACATAGTGTTCATCGCCTTGAGGACCTTGATCTGCTGTGGGTCTTGCCCATAAACCACCTACATCAGTAACTTCAAAGTTTGGTGGAAGTGGATCTAAGAAAGTTATTTTCTTAACAATATTTTTATTTACCAATATCGTTGTACGATCTGTGTTTACCCTAGTAAGTAAAGTGATTTCATCGGAAGGATCGCCAGGACCTCTCATGTTACAATAATCTCTTATTGTAGTAATTACGTTAGTTGAGTTTGCATATTTTGGATCACTTAAATCAAGCAAGTCTCCTCTAGCAAAAAGTACTGTTAATCCATGTATAGTATTATTTGATAATGTAGAAACAATCAAATTTTCAAATTGAAATTTTCTTGTTCCATCTGGATTTACTCTCCAAGTTAGATTTGCTGCTAGTATTGCTGATGCAGTAGCAGCGGCCATAGAGGTCCCTCCGGCCCAGTCATAATCATAGCCTTGTATTCCTGCACACCAAATATCTTCACCCGGTGACCAGCCGTCTAGTTCGCCATGATTTGTACCGTCTTGCGCTGTATAAACTGAGCCGGTGTAGTCACTAAAACTAGACGGAACTAGATCCATGTTATATGAACCTATTGTTATTGCTTCCATCATTGAAGCAGGTGTAACATCATCAATAGGAGTTCCAGTATTGCCGGCTGCGGCAATGACAAATATGCCGTTCTCAATACATACTCTTAACTTATGTTCTACCCATTCATTTTTAGGTATAGACCATGATGCATTTAAGATACCATATGTGTTTTCTTCATGATCATTTAAAATTGTATCTAGTGCATCTAAAAATTCACTTTGTAATGTAGGATGGGTCGCATCAAATATTTTTACTACTTTAATCGTTGCCTCTGTTATTCCGCAAGTTTTTCCAGAAATAATACTTGCAATTGCAGTACCGTGTCCTGATCTATCTGAAAAGTCACCCGGTGTCACTGACCATAATTTTACAATATTTGTATTTTCAAATTCTGGATGTAATTCGTTGATTCCACTATCAACAACATAAACGTCAATGCCTTGTCCTAAACGACGAATTTCTAATGGACCGTTTTCAAATTTAGGTTGGCTATAACTATAATTTTTCCACCAATCTTTTTTATCATCAATATCTACAGTAATTGCTGGATAATTAGGATTAGTATGACATCCATAATATGGATCAAATTCTGTAACATTGTGCGGAGTCATAGCAACCGCATTTTCCTCAATAACTCTTTCTACGATAGATGTTGCTGGTGGTACATTATCTGTTTCAACCAAATAAACCTTATCAAAATTGCTCCATGTTTTTAAAACGGTGCAACCGTTATCTGTCATATATTGGTTAATATCTGTGTCACTGACGGTGTTAAAAAAATCAATCAAATACTGCATCTTAAGTCTCCTTGAAGCACACTTATAAGTAGTACGTTTGCCTATTATATTTATACTTACGTAATTGTATTTATCTAAAATACAATAAGAATTGGCGGAGAGGGTGAGATTCGAACTCACGGACCACGTTAGTGATCGACGGTTTTCAAGACCGTTGCGTTAAACCGCTCTGCCACCTCTCCGTATGTCTTTACTTATTACACAAAAGAAAAGAGGAGATATTTCTATCTCCCCTTTTTGACTGAAAATATATGTTCAATATTAGAACATGTAATTCAAGTCTATCAATAAACGCTTATAATCTGCCTTGCTTGCTCCGCGCTCAAGGTCAAAGTACTTAGCGTTGACTTTCCAGCCGTCAGCAACAACGTAACCAGCAGTTAGGCCATAGCCCTTGTGATTACCTTGTCCACCAGCAAAGTCACTGTCATGCCATAGACCAAACTGTGCGTTTGCTTCTACTTCCTGATGGAATACTGCTAAGTCCCATTCTTGGGCTTTCTTAGCATGGCCGAACTTGACACCATATGCTAGTGCTGTATCATCGGCACTTGCCTCATCGTTCTTCATGTAGTCAACGAATGCAGTCACTGGCTTACCAGCAATTGCGGTTCCGACTTCACCGAATGCTTGCTGAAGTTTGACATCAGTGCCACCTTCGATCTTATGATCGTGTAGTGCAACTGCGCCCTTTAGGTGTAAACCACCTAATTTCTTATGCAAGCCGACTTGTAGGCTCTGTACCTTAGAATCATCTTGTACGCCACCTTCAACTAGTTTTACTGATGAAATGTTTGCGAACAAACCTGATCCATGTTTATATGCTAATGCTAGGCCTTCTGGCTTGACATCACGGTCAAAAAATAGACTTGATGAACTTGCCCAAGGTTGATGCATCTTGCCAAGTGTTACCTTGACATTATCTGCCATAGCATACTCAACATATGCTAAATGCATATCAACGTTTTCTAAACCAGCGCCATCAAAATCATTATAAGGTGAATTGAAACTACCAGTTCTCAAACCAACAACAGCTTTTACCTTGTCATTGACTTTTGATTCTAGTACTAATTCTGCCTTCAATTGATCCTTTTCTGACTTGACTGATGTTTCTTCACTGTCAAAACGATAGCCGAAACCACCATTGACCTTCAGATCAGCAGCCATTGCTGAAACAGAAAGTGATCCTGCAATAGCTAATGCTATAAATGCTTTACGCATATTTTTTTATCTCCTTGTTGTTATGCCAAACTAATGGCATTATGTCCCATAGGATCCAAATAACATACTTATAAGTCATAGACCTATAGGAATGTTAGATATGAACCTCACGGGACATAAGAATATTTACGGTGTTTATTGTAACAATAATGTAATACTATATTACTGACTGAATATAGTTGTATATTTTACGCAAAGTTTGACGCAAAATATAACGTTGCCAATATCAAACCTATTGATGTGATGGATGATACTATACAATATAATAATAAGGAGATAGGATTCTCTATATGTAAAGAAAAAGGGGAGATTTCTCTCCCCTTCTTTTTGTCGTCACTATTCAAATTCATTAGAACTTGAACTTGACACCTAACTGCAATGCCCAACGGCTTTCACCGCGAACATCACGTAGTGTTAGGTCACGAACATCAGTAGCACGGAAGTCATAAACATACTTGCCTGCACCATCAATGCCAGCGAAACGAACGATGCCGTTTGCGCCTGGGAATCCTACTTCTTCAATACGACCCCATTCATTGTTGATCAAGTTTCCTACGTTCATGATATCTAACCATACTTCACCCTTTGTGTTAGCAAAGCCTGGGATCTCTTGTGACAAACGAATGTCAACTTGATGTACCCAAGGACTATTGCTTCCATTTACCTTAGCAATACCACCAGCATACTCTTGTAGTTGCTTGTTAGTTGCTAGATAATCAAAGAATGCAGTTTCCATTGCTGCACCGCCCTTGAACACAACATCGCCTGGCTTGCCAGGAACGAACAATGGATCGTTTACACGACCGTCGCCGTTTGCGTCATTGACGAATGTGAATGTGTATGGCTTACCGATACGACCTTCATAGAATAGACCTACTGAACTTACTAAGTCAGCAAAGAATGCCTTGCGATAACTTACAGTTGCAGTAAAGCGATCCTTGATTGCGTAAACACTATTCTCAGCAACGTTAGCATTTGGATCAACACGAACTGCGTTGTTCCAGTTGCTTGCTGCCTGGCTTGAAGTCAATGTGTTTACTTCAGTTGCTTCAGTATAAGTGTAACCAACGTTCCAGTACCAGTTATCGTCTTGTGGACCTTGCAATGATACTGTCAATTGCTTACCATCACCTTTACTTGTTGGATAAGCAATAGTTGAATCAACACCATAATCACGGTTGCGGTTAGCATATGCTTGCGAACTTGAACCAGTGAATGTTGTTGGATTTACTGTTGACCAGTAATATGGACGACCATCTGGTGATACACCAGTTGCTGCACCCAAGTTAGGTTTGACATAACGTATACCTTCTTCAACTTCAGTCAATACAGTTTCTACGCTAGCAACCAATCCATACCATGGCAACTCATGATCAACAGCAAAACTGACTTTGTATGCTGCTGGGAGTTGTAGGTCTGGGCTCAAGAAGTCAACATTACCACCAAGTCCTGGTGGCGGACGAACTCCTGGTTGATTGTTTGGATCTGGGCTAAACACGATACCATTCTGCGCTGCGCGTGTATCAAAGATTGCTCCCTGAGTCACGTTGTTATTGCTGAATGGATTGCTCAACCAAACATTAGCAGCGATACCTTGGAACAAGCCAACACCACCGCGAACCTGTGTCTTGCGACCTAGGAACTCTGGTTGCCAGTTGAAGCCAACTCTTGGCTGTACAAGATAGTTACCATCTACAGTGCTATCATTGCGTAGACCAAAGAAGTCACTTGCTAACTGATTGTAAGGTGGCTTATCACCAACGATTGGCATATCTACGCGAACACCATATGTTACATTCAACGTTGGGCTTAGTGTCCAAGTATCTTGTAAGAATACGGCTGCGTTTTCTAATGTCCATGCAGCAGCACGGCTATTCACATCACCATTGACTGGATAGAATAGATTATAGACTGCTGGAGTACCTGCGCGATAGTTATTGATACCATAAAACTCATAGTATCCATATTGATCACGACCAAACAAGTTGAAAATATCGCGTGTCTCATATTCTGCACCAAACTTGATGCTATGATCACCTAGTGCATAAGTACCTGCGGCGAATAGATTCATAGTTTCAGTTTCAAGGATGTTCACATGACGGAAACGCTCGCTACCTACCCAAATGCTATCTGCACCAGAACATGAAGAACTGTTCAAGCAGATGCGAATGGCTGGGCGAGGATCACCGATATTCCACAATGAACTCTGCTTGGCATAACTGACTGACATCTCACTTGAAAGATTTGAAGTCCAGTCACTATACAAATGAGCGACGGCACTTTCAAAAGTCTTTTCATTGATGTGCCAATAGCCGCTCAATGATAGTTCTCTTGCGCCAATATTACGCAAGTATGGATCACTTTGTTCAGTACGATTTACACGTAATGCAGCACGATGATTGTCATTGATGTTGTAGTCAAACTTGACCATGATATCTTCAATCTCAGTGTTCAATGCACCTGGTGGTGCGAATGAACCTGCATCAAACTTCCAAACATCTTTGCTGATCTGTGCGACTTCATCCAATTGTGCTTGTGTAATGCCAGTCACGATTGTTGAAGCATTGCTACCGTTTGGACCAAATGTTGGTGCAAGAGCAGCACGTTCAAACTTCTCATAAGAAGCAAAAACGAACAATTTATCTTCAATGATTGGACCGCCTACAGTTAGACCAATTGTTTCTTCTGTATCAAAACCCTTGAACTTCTGACCATT
>Ga0222714_10006435_pt1 | contig 10972 bp, 8 predicted proteins | sample C33_3DmetaG_FD_165048 | JGI IMG/M metagenome (GOLD analysis project Ga0222714, IMG submission 165048) | Estuarine water microbial communities from San Francisco Bay, California, United States - C33_3D | ecosystem: Environmental > Aquatic > Marine > Unclassified | place: USA: California... | reverse complement strand
CAGCGAGCATGCAGGCCACCGTATCCTGCACCGCGACGCGGGCACGTTGTGTTGCAACCGAGTTCTGGTGCAAAGGGCAAGCTGTGATCCAGCGTGCAAGCTGGGTAATGGCGGTGTCCATGAGGGTTTCGATCAAAGCCCGCTTGTAATCATGTACGTCCGCTACGAGCCGGTTGTGATCGTGCTAAAAGCATCACCCCAATCGATACAACTAAGCTGTACGTATGTGTTGCTTGGCTATAGTGTGAGGACAGTGCAGCCAGTAGTTTTACGCGCTTCCAGATCGGTATGCGCCTGTCTCACTTGATCTAGTGGGTACTTTTGTCCGATGTGGATACGTACTTGGCCAGAGGACACTACATCAAATAGATCGTTTGCCATCCCCTGAGTGCTTTCGCGAGTCGTGATGTGGGAAAAGAGCGTCTGGCGCGTGACAAAAATTGAGCCTTTTGGGCCCAAAATTCCCGGCGAAAAAGGTTCAACAGCGCCTGACGCGTTACCAAAGCTAGCCATTAATCCAAATGGCGCTATGCAATTTAGTGATTTGTCCCAAGTGTCCTTGCCTACGGAGTCATAGACGACTTTGACACCCTTGCCGCTGGTGATATCTTTAACTGTGGACTCGAAATCATCCGTGTTGTAGTTGATTGCGTGTGCTGCACCATTCTCGCGAGCCAGCGCACATTTCTCGTCGCTGCCAGCGGTTCCAATTAGCTGGTAGCCAAGTGCCTTAGCCCACTGGCAAGCGATTAATCCAACACCCCCAGCGGCGGCATGGAAGAGAACAAAGTCACCAGGCTGGAGGCCACCTTGCGGCAAAGTCCTCTTTAACAAGTACTGTGCGGTCAGGCCCTTGAGCATCATCGCCGCCCCAGTCTCGAAGTCGATGGTATCCGGTAATTTGCACACGCAAATAGCAGGCATGACACGCTCTTCACAATAGCTACCAGGCGGCTGGCTGGCATACGCAGCTCGATCGCCGACCTTAAGATGGCTTACACCCTCGCCCACGGCTTCGATAACGCCCGCCGCCTCCATGCCGAGCTGCAAAGGCATGGGCAAGGGGTAAAGACCTGTACGCTGATACACGTCGATGAAGTTCAGCCCTACGGCCTTGTGTCGGATACGAATTTCACCCGGCCCGGGTTGACCTACCTCTACGTCGACTATGTTGAGAACTTCAGGCCCTCCATTGCGATCAATACAGATTGCTTTGCTCATTGATTTTCTTTCAAGTTAAAAATTTTGTTAGCTGTTCCGGTCTGTCAGGATTCTTTTGTTCACTCCAAGCCGGTCAGCCAGATCAAGTAACGCTTGCAGATTGGCTGGTGGAATGGGAATGCCGCTAATGAGTCGCGCCTCGCGTAGAGCGGCTTCGCGTTCGCCTGGAATTTCGACCTGTTCAAAACCTGGTGCGGGCGGACAGTCGCGTAATTCCGTCAAGCACGCCTCAGCCGCTAATCGATATGCTGCAGGCGCCCGGTAGCGGGACAAGTCAACGGCAATGCAGATCCAGTTCATTCCGTCCATCGCTTGCCCCAAGATGGCTTCTCCAAGCAGTTCAGCTACCAGTGCCATGGCATAGCCCTTGGGGCCGGCCATGGGGAGTAGTGCGCCGCCGTTGAAATAGTCATCAGGATTAGTAGTCGGGTTACCGAGCGCGTCAATGCACAAGCCTGCCTCTAACGGCCGCCCAGCCATTTTGGCTGCATAAACTTTGCCACCTGCAGCCATCCCAGTAGCGAAGTCAAAAACCACTGGGCCACGGTCACCTCCCGGGATTCCAAAAGCATAAGGATTTGTGGGGAGCATTGCACGGGCGCCGCCGTAGGGCGCTACCTGGCGCCAGTCTTTGCGGGAGCCCCCACCAAACATGATGGAAAGGCAGCCGTTGTCGGCACCGCGCTTGACAAACGCTCCCAGTCGGCCCGTATGGTCCACATTTGCGACACCAACAGCGGCAACGCCATTTTGGCGAGCGGTTTTTACCATCGTGTCGACGGCTAATCTGAATGCGGGCATGCCAAGGTTGTTGCCACCGTCCACAAGTGGTGCGCCGCCTTCGGCTGTGATCAATTTCGGTTCGGCATTAGGAATGAACCGCTTCGCAGCTGCGCGCTCTGCATACCAGTCTAGCCTGAAGATACCGTGACTGTATACGCCGCAGAGGTCAGCGTCTACAAGATGCTCTGAAATTTCGGCAGCGATGGATGGCTTACACCCCAGCGCCATCATAATATCGGTGCCGAAATGCACCAGCGAAGTAGCGTCTAAGCGAGGGTCAGATTCAAGAATTTCCATATCGTCCTTTTAAGTTGGCGCCTGCGTAGCGTGTCCTGACAGCACATCCCGGGGTATGTGACATCGAATTGCGTGGCCGTTCGCTGTTGTCTGCCATGGCGGCGTTTCCGAATCGCAGATTGCGCCCAGTTTGTGAGGACAACGACGCTGAAACGGACAACCTGTGGATGGTGGCGAGAGCTCCAAGACGTCGTCTGCTAGAAGTATGGGTGTCTGGTCTGGAGTCGGTTCTAGCACTGCTCCCAACAGCACTTCGGTGTAAGGGTGGGAGGGTTTGGAGTAGACCTCTGCAACCGGTCCGATTTCGCATAAGCGTCCCTGATAAAGTACCGCCACTCGATCCGATAGTGCACGTACTACCGCAAGGTCGTGGGAGACAAAAATATAGGTTGTTCCTTTGTCGCGTTTCAGGTCGTTGAGCAGCTCCAGCACAGCGGCCTGCACCGAGACATCCAGCGCCGATGTAACCTCGTCGCACAGGACCACCTCCGGATCTGCAGCGAAGGCACGCGCTATAGCAACCCGCTGCTTTTCGCCTCCGGATAATTGCGTCGGTAATCGGCCCAAGTAATGGGCTCCGAGGCGCACCTGCTCGAGCAGCGCGACAGTGCGTTGAGCCAATGCATCGCCCTCAAGACCGAAGTACAGCTTCAGTGGTTGAGCAAGAATTTCAGCTACCGTATGACGTGGATTCAGGCTGTCGTCCGGGTTTTGGAAAATCAGCTGGATACGTCGAAGATGGTCCGGCGAGCGCTGGTCTACGTCATGTTCGAGAGTTTCATCTTCACCGAATTCGATGGCCCCGCCGACCGGTGACAACAGGCCGGCTATGGCCTTGAGGATCGTAGATTTACCGCTGCCAGACTCACCCACCAGCGCCAGGGTTTCCCCCCTACCGATGCGTATTTCGATACCGTCCACGGTGTGAGGTACAGAGGGCCTACGCCCTAATAGCTGGTCAAGCAAGCTCGGCTTTGCGTAGCTCAAACACACGTCTTGCAGCGCTAATACGGGCTGATCGTGGTTGGCCACTACCTTTGCTGCCATGGTTGACGAGCTGATACTTGTCAGCGAAGCGGTTTTTTCATGAAAGTAACAACGTGTGGCCTCGCCCGCGGCAAGCTCCAGCAGGGGCGGGTGCGCGCTACGGCATCGATCTTGTGCAATACCGCAGCGGTCAAAGAAGGAGCACCCTGTCCCGGTCTCACCGGGCGCCGGCGGGCGCCCGTCCATTGCGGCCGGTAAACGCGCATCTCTGATGCGAGGCACCGATGCGAGCAGCCCCTTGACGTAGGGATGAATTGGATTCAGCAACGCCTGCCGCGTACTACCTTGTAGCACCACCTCGCCAGCATACAACACGACTACCCTGTCACAAACTCGGGCGATGGCGCCCAAGTCGTGGCTGACATATAACATCGCCGTGCCAGTTTTGTGATTGAGCTCGCGCAGCAGCTCCAAAATATGCGCCTGAGTCGTAACGTCGAGGCCTGTGGTGGGCTCGTCGAGCAGAAGGGCTTCAGGCTCGCCAGCCATCGCCATTGCAATGGCAACGCGTTGTTGCTGCCCGCCGGACAGTTCATGCGGATAGCGTTTACGCATAAGGTGGGGCTCAGGCAATCGAACCTGCGTAAGCAATTCAATAATGCGCTGCGGCTGTTCGGACTTGGGTAGATGGCTATGCAGACGCAAGGCCTCGGCGAGTTGATCGCCGATACGGATCGAAGGTGTTAGCGACTGGCCTGAGTTTTGCGGGACGAGTGCGATTTTTCCGCCACGTAGTCGCTCTAGTGCGGGACGCGATAAGGCGAACATGTCGTTTTTGTCGAACCACGCCGTGCCGCCCATTACTTCTAGTCCAGTTTTGAGGTAGCCCATCGCCGCCAGTGCTAGTGTGCTCTTTCCTGAGCCGCTTTCGCCCACTAAGCCAACGCTTTCGCCTCGATGCACAGCCAAATCGATGTTACGCAAAACTGGCACCAGGCTACCGTCACGATTAGGAAAACCGACACTCAGGTTATTTACAGAGATCAATGCTTGTGCGTCCATATCAGATCGGTGCCTTGTATGCGCGGTCTACACCCAGCGCCTTAGCCAGCGCATCGGCCGCAAGGTTGATACCGATAATCAGTGAGCTCAGCGCCGCAATCGGATACAGCCCGGCCCATGGCGCAATGGGAAGAAAAGTTCGGGCGTCGGCAATCATCAAGCCCCAGTCTGGTGTAGGCGGCGACACGCCAAAGCCTAGAAATGAGAGGGAGCTAAATGCCAGTAGCATCCAGGACCAACGCATGGCCCCCTCAACCATCAGTGCGTCGAGTACGTTGGGAAATATCTCCCTAGCAATGATGCTCAGGCGTCCATGTCCACGTGCTCGCGCCGCTATTACATAGTCACGCGCTACCACGTTGTGTGCGGCGGCCCTGGCAATTCGAATAACTGGTATGCCGTAAAAAACTGCTAACGTGGGAATCAATACGCCTATCCCGGTGCCGAAAGTGACTATCAAAAGCAACATCTTTAAAATCCACGGTAGCGCGAGGAAAGCGTCCACCACGCGCATGAGAGTGGCGTCCAAGCGGCCCCCTGCCAAACCAAGATAGATGCCCACAAAACCGCCCCACGCCACGGCAATTGGAGTAGCTACTAACGTCACCAAAATGGCCTCGCGTCCACCTAATAGCGTGCGTGTCAGCACGTCGCGGCCAAGTTGGTCAGTTCCAAACCAATGGGTGGAGTCAGGTGGCGCGAGAATCAGGACCGCGCTGATCGCCTTGAAGTCGTAAGGCACCAGCCAGGGGCTAGCTAGCGCCACCAGCAGATGGAGGGTTATTAGGAGTAGCCCAATGGCACCAGAGGGACGTGCCGCAACCTCTCGGGTCACTACGAATAGACGCACTGCTAGCGAAGGCTTTTGGGGATGGGCACGGTTAGTACTCATGACCGCTTCACCATGGTCGTACGTAAGCGTGGGTTGGCGACGAGCGTCAAAAGATCAGCGGTCAGGTTCACGACCACGTACACACCAGCCACAATAAGCGCAATGGCCTGCACCAGCGCGAGATCCCGGTCTGAAATGGCGCTTATCATCAGCCGGCCTAGTCCAGGGTAATTAAAGACCGTCTCGACCACAACAACCCCACCAAGCAACCAGGCGACGGTCAGAGCGACAACGTTGATCGCTGGGAGTAGTGCGTTGGGCAACACATGCCGAAGGACCAGTCTGCGGTACGGCACGCCCTTGAGCGTCGCCATACGAACGTAATCGCTGTCTAGTACTTCGATCACACTGGAGCGAACTGTGCGCAGGATATGAGCCGTCATAACCATGGCTAGGACCACGACTGGCAGAATGATGCCTGGGAAAAAATCTACCGCTGGGGTGTCGGCCGATGCTAGTATGATGCCCGGCAGCCAGCCAAGCCAGCCACTAAAGACGAGAATCAGTATGGTCGCCGAAACAAACTCTGGAATGGTCATGGCCGAAATTGCCAGTGAGGACAACACCAGATCCAATATCCGATCACGTCGCAGTGCAGCCAAGATGCCCATGACGAAAGCGAGAGGTAAACCAAGGGCCAAAGCGCTTACGCCCAAGAGCAGTGAGTTCTTGACACGATCTGCTACCAGGTCACTGATGCGCGCATGTCCATGGGCGGACATGCCTAGATCGCCCTGTATGGCACCCCAAGCCCAACTAGCGTAACGCACGTAGGCTGGCCGCTCGAGTCCTAGTTGCGCTCTGCAGTTGATGAGCCGCTGTCCTTGCGCATCCTGCTGCAGCAGCGCTGTGCATGCATCTCCTGGTAAGACTTCAACTGCCGAAAAAATGATCAACGAGACGAGTGCGACCGTGATCACCCCCAGCATAATTCGCTGTAGAAACATTCTTAACATAGGAAAATTGCTTGGGGGCAAGCTGGCAGCCGCCAGCTCGCCCGGATTGACACGAATACCCCGGAGTAGCGTCCAGCTTGGTTATCAATCCACTTTAATGCGGTTCCAGCGGATACTGAAGTTTTCAACCGCATCCAAGTTTTTGACCCGAGCGGTGTGCCCGACCTGTATGGTTGCGTGAAAGCCCACCAAAGTGCCGGTGTTGTCCCACAAGTAGTCCTGTGCCTCTTGGTAGAGTGCTCGGCGTTTTTCAAACTCGAGCTCACCGCGTGCAGCATTCAAGATGGCATCAAATTTTGGATCCTTGAAGAAGCTCTCATTCCATTTCGCTCCACTGCGATAAATTTCATTAAGCACGGAGTCTGCAGGCCGATCGTTCCAGCGCGTCATGGAGACTGGCTTCTTCATCCAAACCTCACTCCAATAACCAGCAGAGGGGACCTGAACTATCTTGGCTCGAAAACCTGCGGGGGCAACTTGTTGCTGAAAGACCTCTGCCATAGCGGGCCAAACGGCTTCAATGGTGCTCACATTCAATTCAAAATCCAGGCCGTTCTGGTAGCCAGCCTCAGCTAACAGCGCTTTTGCTTTGGCAATGTCCTGGCCGCATGTTTTTGGTGACCGATATTGGTCCTTGGGGCCAACAGGTGTGTCGCATCCGACCACTCCCGCTCCGCCGGCCGCGAGGTCTAGCATCGCCTTGCGGTCCACAGCGAGCCGAACCGCCTTGCGTACACGAACATCATCCCAAGGCTTTTGGTCTGTGCGAAAAACGATACCGCGCCAATTTCCAGTAGGAACCTCCTGGAAACTGAAGTCCGAACTGCGCGCCAGCATCGAACGCTGTTGGATTGTCAGGCCCTGAAGCATATCGATCTGCTTGCCCATTAGCGCCTGAAATCTGGCTTGCGCGTCTGGAATACCTATGACTTCCATCTTGGCCACACCAGGAGCACCTTCGTAATAGTCAGGGTTTGCCACCAGCACGCTGGTGCCATAAGCGTCAAATTTCTCGAGCTTAAATGGTCCGGTGCCGATCCCGGTTACCTTGATGGTGTCGCCCGAACCCTCCGGGATCATACGTAGCCGATAGTCCGTGAATACCAAAGGTAAGTCCGCGAACGGTGATACGAGAGTGAATTTCACGGTCTGCGCATCGACCGCTTCAATCTTACTAATCATTGAGATGGTTGATCGCGCGGTAGAGTCTTGCTTCGGGTCTTGAACACGGCCTAGCGAATATACGACATCGGCCGCAGTGAAGGGTTTGCCATTATGAAAGCGAACCCCCTCGCGCAGCTTGAAAATCCACTCAGTTGCCGTTGCGTTGGTTGACCAGCTCAGCGCGAGGTCCGGACTGGGCTTGCCGTCTAGACCTGGGCGGACTAGCCGGCTCATTAGCTTATCCGTAATCTGAAATACACGGCCTTTGGAAATAGGGTCGAGATCTGACGCATTTCCGCCCCCGACTTCGTGCGCCATCCGGAAGGTCCCCGAAGGAGCGGCATTGGTAACAGATGCACCCATAAGTGCAGTGATTGCCAACACAAATATAAATTTATTCATACATGGTCTCCTGGTAGTAATAACAGTGTTGTCACGGTCTTCTGCCGATTAGCTCGCAAAGGTTTAATGATGTTTTGCAGGATCAGTGTGCGCGGTTGGGACTGCGCAGACAAGTCACATTTTTTACATCGATGGATAAATAAAATTTAATCTATAGACGGGGGTGGCGATGGGAATAAGGTCCCGATAAGGCTTCTCACATCGGTTGGGTACCACGTAAGATCACAGAATTCGAATAACCGACTTTGAATAATGAACGGGATTCCCAGATTAATTGCGATTGGTGGCGGCGGCTTCACCCACGGCAGCGACCCGGTAATGGAGGACTTCATCTTGGCTCAGGTGACCGTTACTAAGCCGCGGGTGGGCTACATTGGTACCGCAAATCACGACGATCCGGTTCGAGTCGCAGCATTCCATTCGAGATTTGATGCAGTTACACGATCGCACAGCCACCTGCCCACCGGCGCCAAAGCATCAGATGTTCAAAACTGGCTCGCTCAGCTGGACATCGTTTACGTGGGTGGAGGCAATACCATCCATTTACGAGAACATTGGCGTACCAGCGGGATTGCTAATGTGATGATTTCTGCGGCGCGTAGAGGTGTCCTGATGGCGGGCGTAAGTGCTGGGGCGGCTGTATGGTTTGATCAGGCCTTGTCTGACTCGGGCGATAAGGGCCTCGCACCGATATCCGGTATTGGGATGATTCGCGGCAGTTGCTGTCCGCATTACTCTACCGAGCCGCAGCGCCAATCTGTATTTATGGCCAGCGTTGCACAAGGCGAAATCGCGGACGGTTTAGCGATTGATGACGGGGTAGCCGTGCTGATTCATGACGCTAAACAGCTCACCACTTTTTCTGCAAGAGCGGGTGCTACAGCTCGCCGCGTTCGGCGTATCGGAGGCACTGCTGTATGCGAAACTGTTTGACGTCTACCAACGCATTGACTGGGCAGCTTCGGCTTCAATCCACTCACAGATCGCTTTAATTTCTGGCGCTGATCTTGCCCCAGGGCGGGTAAGCAAATGGTAGGCGCGCGTGGGGCGCAGGAAAGTATTAAATGGGCGAATCAGACGCCCCGAATTTATCTCGTTTTCAACAAAAGGAAAGAGTCCCATCACAACCCCCTGACCCTCCAGAGCGGCCTGTATCACATTGTTGGAGTCGCGCATGATCGTCTCTTGCTCAAACTCAGGATAATTGGCGTCAGTCAGCTTGTACCAGGACGTCCATTCCTGTCGATCCCACTGGTGGATTATCGGAAAACGTTTCAGATCACTCGGGTGCTTGAGTCCGCCTCGCTCTCGTAGCAACGCCGGACTGAGCACAGGTGCATAGTCAATTTCAAACAGCCTTGTCGCCTCGAGGCCCTGCCAGTCTCCAGATCCCCAATCAACAGAGATATTCGTGACCATCTGCTCGACGCTGGTGATGCGTGTGCCGTGGTGCAGCACCAGCTCGATCGTTGGGTGAAGTCTGTAGAACTTGCTGAGCCGAGGAATCAACCACCTTGAACCGAAGATTGGGCCGACCGCCATTTGGACGCTCTTTCGGTTTGACGAAATATGTGCCTCCACTTCGGCATGAATGTCATCAAATGCACGGCTCATTACCTTTGAAAGAGAGCGTCCCGCATCGGTTAGAACCACCTTGCGTGTTTTGCGGATAAATAGCGTGCAACCCCAGTCGGCTTCTAGTTGACGAATTTGATTGCTGATACTGGTGGGCGTTACGCATAACTCTTCCGCTGCGGATTTGAAGCTCAGCAAGCGAGCTGCGGCTTCAAAGTAGCGTAGAGCAGTGAGTGGAAGACGTTGACGGGACCGCATTGATGGAGTTTTAAATGCTCAGCGTAAACGTAGGTCGAGGTATAAGCGTTGCGCTATGCGAGCTCTGGTAGAGCGTGCCATCTGCTGCCAAGTGTACTCAGCGGGCAGCCTCGCCAGATGCCTATGCGGCATCAATTGCGTAGATTCATTGTTGTGAGACATAGCGACCTTTGACGTAACGTCATAACGATAGCGTAATACGGACGTTAATGGTAGGCGTAGTATCTGACCGGGCGGTAAAGCCCGCGAGGCTCTGACCTTGTTTAGCCTCCCGGGGCACGATAGCGTCTCTAGCTGGCTAGCATGTCAGCTTAGCTAGCTCGCAACTATGCGATAAAATTCGCTGCGCCGCTGTTGCAGTGAAGTTGTAGCGGCACTGTTGCAGGCGTTCCCTTCACACGGCAGGGGTCACAGGTTCGAACCCTGTACCACCCACCAGTAATTAGTCAAGTAAATCAAGTACTCACGAGAAATAAATCCTCAATATCGTATTTCACTTGAGATGCCAGCCGCCTGCTCAAACGCTTTCATGATGATGCTGGTCGCTACGGTTGCGACGTAGCGAGCCCCCCAATCTAAATATCGCTGGTGGCTATTGGCGTCGAGTGCTAGAGTACCGGCACATTTGCCACTGTCTGAAATTGCTCGGATGGCGCGCTCAATAGCCCGCTGAACGGGCTCTTCTTGGAGTCTGTTTTCATGCCCCATCGCATGTGCCAGGTCATTGGGGCCAATAAAGACTGCGTCAACACCGTCGATACTTGCAATTTCAGCGGCCGCATCAATGGCTTCTGGTGTCTCAATCATGGCGATTAGGCCGATATTTTCATTACTGCGATCGGTATGTGCGGGGCCACCAAATGCACCATAGCCAGCGGCCCTCGTGCTGAAAGCACTTCCCCGCGTTCCTCGAAGTCCATCTTGCGAGGAAGGGCGTGGGTAGCGAATGCGCTGCGCGATACGTTGTGCTTGCTCTGGTGATTGCACCATGGGAATTTTGACGCCACTCGCACCGGCATCCAGCACACGAGGAATATCCGCTTCAAAGCATCGAACAATGGGCATGATTCCGGATGCACGCGCTGCGCGCAACAGGTGCTCAGTGGTCTCGAAGCTGGCCATCCCGTGTTCGTTGTCAATAACGACGAAGTCAAAATTTGCAAACGCTGCCATCTCAATCAGGGCTGGCACGGGAAGCCCGCAGAACATGCCGTGGAGCGGAACGCCCGAATGAAGCGCCGACCGGAGGCGAGTATCGAGCGGCATTCCGGGTGGATGGGGCGTGGGTAGTTGCTTGTCCTTTGGCATTTTCTTTCCTTTAGCGTTGAGCGCGGTCAACAAAGTGTTTGGGTGCAGTACAGCCATTGGCATCGGT
>Ga0222714_10006434_pt1 | contig 10972 bp, 9 predicted proteins | sample C33_3DmetaG_FD_165048 | JGI IMG/M metagenome (GOLD analysis project Ga0222714, IMG submission 165048) | Estuarine water microbial communities from San Francisco Bay, California, United States - C33_3D | ecosystem: Environmental > Aquatic > Marine > Unclassified | place: USA: California... | reverse complement strand
ATCAAAATTCAATATTATAAAAGACTATAGTATATTAGATGATGATGATGAAGACGAACATGAAATAGATGACATATTTAGCGAAGAAATTCAAAATTCTTTCAATGAAGCAGAAGAAAAGGCACAGAAAGAAGTAGAAGAAAAGGTAAAAGAAGAAGAGAAGGCACAAAAAGAAGCAGAAGAAAAGGCACAAAAAGAAGCAGAAGAAAAGGCACAAAAAGAAGCAGAAGAAAAGGCACAAAAAGAAGCAGAAGAAAAAAAAAGAATAGCTGAAATAATAGCAAAGAAAAAACAAGAATTATTAGAATTAGAAGAATTAATGAATTAATATTTTATCTTTTTTCTTTATTTTTTTTTATGTTTATTATATATAAAATGGATTGTAAAAATTTACTTATGTATGGGCTTATTATTTTGGTCGGACTTTATTTACTAAAAGATATATGTGGATTTAAAATCCCATTTATTGAAGGTATGGCTAACATTGATTCTACAAATGGGTCACCTATGGGAACACCTTCGATGGGCGCATTGCCATCTGATCCAGACAGTTATACAGAAGCTTCTCTTAATAAAGATGTTCCATCATGTCAAAAGAGAGAACCCCTAACTCCAAAGGACCTATTACCAGTCAATCAAGCGGCAGAAGATTTTGAAAAACAAAATCCAGATGGAGAAGGTATTTTAAAAGGTGTAAACTACCTTGATGCTACTTATCACGTCGGGGTTAACACCGTCGGTCAAAGTTTAAGAAATGCTAATTTAAATTTAAGAGCTGAACCACCAAACCCTCGGGTTGCTGTTAGTCCATGGTTGAATTCTACTATTGATGCCGATTTAAGTCGTAAATCCCTCGGTGATAATTTAAATTAAATAAATTTGATATAAAGTAAATAAAGATTAAATATATTATATATAATAAACATGGATAATACAAATAAATTCAAAGCGAACCCTTATAATTTAAATAATAATTTATTAAAAATTGAAGACATCATTAATATTATGAAAAAACTTAATATTAATGATTTTAATACAAATAATTTAAATATATATCAAAAGTCTTTTATTCATAAATCCTACTGTAAGTTGAAAGATTATGAAGAATATGATTATCCTGGTAATGAATATCTACCATTACAAGAAGAATCCTATGAAACAATTGAATTTTTAGGAGATTCTATTCTAGGGTCTGTTGTTTCTTCATATATTTATAAAAGGTTTCATTTAATTTATGGTGAAAATGAAGGTTTCTTGACAAAATTAAAGATAAGATTAGTTTGTGGTGAAAATCTATATGATGTATCAAAAAAAATGGGTTTCCCTAAACATATAATAATATCAAAACATATTGATGATAATTGTTCTGGAAGGGATAATAAGAATATTCTTGAAGATGTTCTAGAATCATTTATTGGAGCACTTTATATGGATAAAGGATATAACTTTACTGAAAAATTTATTATTAATATGATTGAAGAATATTGTGATTTTACAGAAATTATACTACGTGATACAAATTATAAAGATCAAATATCAAGATACTTTCAAAAAACATATTCGGTATATCCAATCTATAAAACAGAAAAGTTTGAAAATGTTTTTAAGAGTTCCCTGTGGTTAAAAGAAGAAAGGGGTGAATCAATGATTACATTTGGAACGGGGGACAGTAAAAAACGAGCCGAACAGGATGTTTCTAAGAAAGCATTAATTCATTTCAATGTAATTACATCCTAAATAATATTATATTCTATATAATATATAATAAATACTATGTCTAATGAGTTTAAAATTGAAGACGATGTATATGATGTCCTTTTAAAGTTTTTTGATGGGGATATAATCAACCTTGATAAAAAAGTTTTGGAGGGATTAAAAAAAGGAAAATATGGTAAAGAGACAATTGAACCAATTGACAAGGGTGTTTATAAGAAACTAAGTAAAGTTCTTAAATTAGAAGAAAAGTATCCCGAAAAATATGCAGAGATTGATTGGATTTATCCAAAAAAAGAAGAAGTTGAAGAAGTTGAAGAAGTTGAAGAAGTTGAAGAAGTTGAAGAATTCTCTCCTAAAACACCTCGTGAAAAACCTCCATGGTGGGAAGGAGATGACCCTCGGGATATAAAAGAAACCCCATATGAATCTATTATACCTCAAAGAAAAGCTTTTATAGACTGGATAAATGATGTTTTTTATAAAGAAGTTTTAGAATCTTATAAAGAGCGGAAAGAGGATGAAGAAGAAATAAAAATATATCAATACTTTGTTAAACAATATTTATCAATTGAAGCACCGCTACGTGGTCTTTTAATATATCATGGATTAGGTACCGGTAAAACAGCTACTTCTGTTATAACAGCCGAAGGATTATCATTAAAGATGCCGATATATACTTTTTTACCTGCTTCACTTGAAACAGAATATGTGAAAGAAGTAAAATCATGGGGTGATAGTCTTTTTAAGATTGAAAGGAATAATTGGATTTTTTATCCACTCGATGAAATTAAAAGTAATCTTTCTTTACGGAAAAAATTTAAAGAAGAATATGGAATTGAAGAAGAAAATATAATCAATATTTTTAATACTACTAAGTTAAAATTAAAAAAGAAATTAGATAAAGATGATCCTGATTATGATAAAAATATTTCATTAATTACAAAAAAATTAAATGATATTAGAGGTTTTTTTATTCCGGCTGGACCTCTAAGGGATGTATATAGAGATATTTATACATATGATGGAAATGTTATTGAAAAACCAGAAGACAGACTACCTACTGATAGAGAAATTAATATAATAAATATGAATAGTGGTGATGATATAAACTATTATATAGAATATATCGAAGAACAGATAAATGTATTAATTAAAATTAAATATAATTTTATTCATTATAATGGTTTTCCAAGAGTAGAAGATTTTGATTTTAAAAATTATAGAGGTAGAGTCCTTGAAAAAGAAAAACTAACTGATAATGATAAACTTGTTTTAGATTTTGCCGAAAAATATAAAGAAAATTTTGAAAATTATTATATTCGTTCCCCTTTTAAGAATAATGTAATTATTATTGATGAAGTTCATAATTTTGTCAGGGAAATAATTAATGAAAGTGTTCCTGCTAATATATTTTACAATTGGATTGTTGATGGGGAAGACATAAAAATAGTTTTCTTATCAGGAACACCTGTTATAAATAAACCTTCTGAAATTGCTATTTTATTTAATATGTTAAGGGGTTCTTTATTAATATTTGATTTCACAGTTAAAACTGATAAAGATGAAGTAGATTTACAAACTGAATTAAGGAAGCATTTTTATAATGAAAATTCATCAATTGAACAGATACATACTTCAAAAAAAATGGGAAAAATAATAATTTCATTTACAAAAACAAAGACAAACTTTGAATCTATCATGGATGATAAAGACATTATAAAAACAATTAAATATAATAATCATGATTTAGATTCATTTTTTGATGAAATTTATGAAGGATTATTCAAGTTTTTTGATGAAAAAGAAATACTTCCAAAGAAAAAAGAACTTTTAAGTTTATCACCCTATAAAGATATTAAATTAGGTGAACCAGTCATTTTTGATAAAGACATTAACATACCTTTTAATCGTAAACAGAAATTATTTGAAATAATAGAAGATGGAGAAAAGATAGACTTATCACAAAATGAAAACTTTGTAGAATATTTCTTAGATGATAGTTATAATATTTCCCCTAAAAAGAAAGTTTTCTTAAGAAGAATGATATTAGGATTAACATCATACTATCCTATTGATAGGAAATCAATTAAATTTATGCCTCAAATAGTTCAACCTAGGATGATTGTTCCAGAATATAAAGATTACACAATTATAAAAAATACAAATATTGTCCTTTGTCCTATGGGACCAATACAATGGAGTAATTATGAAAATGAATATTCTCGTGAAAAATTAAGAAGATTAAATAATTTGAGGAAAAAAGATTTATATAATGATAAAGTAAATTCTGATTATAGTATAAGAACAAGACAAACATGTAATATAGTTTACGATGATGATTCATTTAGAAAAGATAAAGATGAGGATAAAAAATTAGAAACATATGATCGTATGAGAGCTAATGGAAATTTTTCATTTGCTGATAAGCTTTACTTATATTCTCCAAAGTTTTATAAAATTTTGGAAAACATTAATCGCTTCATAAAAGATGACACTCCAACAGGAAAAGTATTATATTATAGTGATTTTAGGAATGATTCTGGTTCCGAGGCATTTGAACAAATATTATTAGATAATGGATATGAAAAATATGATCATAACAGAAAAGATATAGATACGCTTATATATGAGGGTTCTAAAAAGAAAAGATTCACATTTTTAACAGGTGAAGAAGATCAAGAAATAAGAAAAAACAACAAAGAAGCATTTAATAGAGATGAAAATGTTTTTGGAGAATATATACAAGTTATATTGATTTCAAGTGCTGGAGCAGAAGGTATATCTTTAAAATGTGTGAGACAAGTTCATATTATGGAACCTTTCTGGAATTATATTCGTATTGATCAAGTTTTTGGAAGAGCAATTCGTATGAAATCTCATATGAATGAATTATTACCTAAAGAACAACGTAATGTAGAACAATATTTATATTTATCATCTTTACCAGAAGGAGATACAATTGAAGATATTTTTTATAATTTAAAAAAAGAAAAATGGCCCGATGTAGAAGATATCAATATAGATAGTGATATTAAAATGACATTATTAGATAAATATAAACCACTTTATAAAAATATTACAAAGATACTTTCGATAAAAAAAGAAACAAATGGTCGGAGTGTTGATCAACTCTTATTTGATATTATGGAAAGAAAAAATATAATAAGTTCAAATATTATTGATATAATTAAAGAATCATCTGTAGATTGTATACAAAATAGCAGAGATGATATTCAATTAAACAACAAGTGTTTAAGATTTTCTACAAAATTAAAGAGTGAAGAATCACATTTCCCAGGTATTACTGCTTCTGAATTAAATCAGATTGATGTTAAACAATTCAAGAGTAATTTCTTACAATATATTAAACCTAATATTTATGTAATATTGGCAAAAAAGAAAGAAGATAATAATGATATTTATATTTATTACAATCTTGAAAAAACAAATGATGAAATAGATGTAAGATACATTCGTGAAAATGGTCTTCAAGTATCTGATTATGATCCTAAAAATAAAATGTTTACATATTATGAATTAAAAGATCATCCTCTCAATTCAAAACTAGGAAATGTTTTTTCAGTATTTAAAACAATATATAATACGCCTAAAAAGTTACTTGAAAAAATAAGTAAACTGGATTTTCCACCTATTAATAATTTCAAAAAAGAAGAAAATATAGAAGGATATATAGTAAAATATAACCCTACAGAAAAATTATATTTTAGTCCATTTTCATCATCGTCTATTATAAAATTATATCCGTATAATGATTATAAATATAATAACTATTCAATCCGCGGTTTAAATTATGTATTTATAAGAAATAAAAGACTATTCAAGAGTATTGATTAAAATAAATCATATTTTGATTACTAATATTTAATATTTTCATATCAATGTTATTATATATTTTATCAGAATGTTCACCATCAACCTTACAAAATATCATATTATCTTTTATAGCTTTTATTTTTAATGGATTCGATAATAATTCAATAATATATAAATCAAATGTTTGAATATTAATTATCTTTATCATATCTTTAACTTTAAAGTTTCTTGTATCTATTTTTGAACAAGTGAATATAATTACATTTTTTTTTATTTCCATAATATTAATTTTGAGTATATCATTTGTAGAATATTTTACGTTAGATATGTCTCTTATATCAATAGAAAGTCTTCTCAAAGGAACAGTTATATTAAATATTATATTTTCAATCGGTTCATATATTCCGACCGAACCAAAATCATTCGTAATTATTTCTTTTTGTTGCATACATACATCAATATCTAGTTCTTTTATTTTTAATTTAAATATAGGTAATGTAAAAATGTAATTTTCTTCTATGGGTATTATGATTCTGGATAAACTATGTAGTTTCTGAGAATCAATTCCTTCTTTTAATAAATCAATACTATAGTTATATCGCGATGTATTTATACTTGTCCTTTTATTTGAAGTAAATGAACATAATTTTAAATTTATTTCATTTAAGAGAGGTACAACTTTTCTTTCGTTTAATATAACTGAATCATCTGAATCATAATCATCAATAATAGATTCTATTCTTGTTCCCATATCATTTTTTAAAATATCACTTATACTTGTTTCTGTTTTTATTTGTCCATCTGAGCGTTGTGGTTGTTGAATACTTTCCCTTTCTTTCATAAGTTCATTTAATCTTTTTTCAGTATCTCCTGATTTATCTTTTTCTTTTCGGAATCCCGAAGGTAAACTTTTTTCTTCATTATTTTCTTCTTCAATTGTAGTTCCTTTATTTTTTTTTATAGTGGTATCTAATAGTATTTTATTTATTTCTGAAATATCTTCACAATCATTATTTTCAAAGATATCTTCCATATCTTGTAAGTATGTTTTTTTTATTTTTTCGTCACCTTCAATCGTAATATTGAAATCTTTTTTTAAAACATTATCCGCCATTTTAAACATAAAATCTTTATTTATATCTGAAAAAAACTGGTCATATAGAGACATAATTAATTATCCTTATTTTTAAAAAAAACTAGTTAAACGTAAATTATTTTGGTGGTATAAAGAAAAATTTTCTAAACTTTTCAATTTTTTTATCGCTTTTTTTGTTTTTTATATATTTTTTGAAATCTTGTCCTTTAAGCATAGAAACTAAAAAATGTAAACAATAAACACCACATTCTGTATTTTCATGTTGATGTTTTATATCATTATATAAAAATTTAATATCTTTATTTATTTCTAAACATTGTTTTTGAATTCTTTTAACAAACTCAATAACTTCTGTTTTTGGTTTAGAAGCCAACGAATCAAAATAATAAATACATGGTTTATTTTTTATGTTTTTACCTTTTAAATCAATATAAAGGGAAAACCAATGTTGTCCTGAACTATCGTGTGGATCTGTATTAAATACCATGCCTAAACAATCGGTTCCTTCCCTTTTTAATTTAGGAATATTAATATTACATAATTCATCTGCTACACACCTATTATTTGAAATTTTTTTATCAAAATCAATTGGATTAGCACCTAAATATTCAAAATTAGGATAAGCATTTTCATATTGCTCCATCACTTTATTTATATCTATTGTAGATAACCAAGTATTCGGATTATCTATCCATTTTTCAGGCATATCAGGACGAAAACTTTCTTCAAATCTTTTTAATTCATCATTCGAAAGTTCATCCCTTAAAAAATTTAGTGTTTTCCAACATTTTTCATTTTTACAATAACTTTTTTCTTTTATTTTCTTAGATATTTCAGAATGTAATTTTTTTTTATCTTTATGAATTTCTATGTTGTAATCATAATTATTAAGAATATTAGCTATTTTTAAAATTAAGTCATCATCTATACATGATATTTTATTATCTTTTTTAGATGGAGAACAATGTTTTTTTATAAACATTATATATATAAATAAAATATTTAAAAAATATACGTATATGAATTATATATATATAATGAATAAAATGTTGGATTCAAAAAAACAGATATTAGAACATATAGACAATATCTTTAAAGAATATAATAGTATTCATGAAGATAAAAATAAAGAACTCATGAATATTATAAATGAATGTAATGAATTACGTGATTGTAATAAGAAACTTATTACAGAAGTTTCTGAAAAAGATAAATTGCTTATTGTAAATGAAAAGAAAATGATAGACTATGAATTTATGATAAATAAAATACAAGAGGATGCTTTAAAAGAAAAAACAGAAAAAGAAAGATTTGATATGATAAAAAAACAAGATAAAGAAATTTATGAAAGAGATATTGAAATAAATAGACTACAAAAAAGAGTCTATTTACTCGAAGAAAAATTAAATTTGTTTAATAATACTTCTGGAGTTAATGATAAAGTCCAAGAAGTCCAAGAAGAAATGAAAGATATCCCACTTGTACAAAAACTGAAAGAAATAAAACAAAAACAAGATGAAGAAGAGGTTGGTGATAAAGAAGAGGTTGGTGATGAAGAAGAGGTTGTTGATGAAGAAGAGGTTGTTGATGAAGAAGAGGTTGGTGATGAAGAAGATGTTGGGGTGTTAGAGGAAGAAAAACCTACAGAAGTGATTGATAATCCAAATGATAAAATTGAAGGTGAAAATGAAAGTGGAGAAGAAACAGAAGAGTTATCAGATGAAGAAGGAGAGGATGTGGAAATTATAACGCATTATAAAAAAGAATACTATATTATTGTAAATGAGTCGCCACAATATATATATAATATTGAAGGAGGTGAATTAGGTGAAAGAGTTGGTGAAATCCAAGGTAAAAAAAAAATACTTTATAACTCCTCTAAAAACTGAATATATTGTTTATAAAGACTAATATCTGTTTTAAAATTAAAATGTTTTATAAATCCCTCTTTATCATTTTTATAAAATTCAATTAATTCAGGATCTAGATAATTACTCTTACATATTGCCGGTGTATTATGTAATTTTATTGATACATTTTCGATACATTTTTTTAATTCTGAATTTTGATGTTTCACAAGTTGTCTAATAAGTTCTATGTTTGCCCCCCATGTTCTAAAATCTTTCGCAGTAAATTTACCAAATTGTTTTAGATATTTATTCACATCAGATGACTTTATATTATAATACTTTTCACCATTACGATAAGTAAATATTCTATCTTCTTTACCAATTGTTCTCTTTTTTTGACGAAGTGTTTTTACAAGTTTTTTATTTTTTACAGTACATACATTTCTCACATTTTTTTTCCCATTAAAATCAATAACTAATTCATCTTTACCCTTCTCTTTAATATGTTTCCCCTGTAATGTTGTTGTTCCATATGATTTATTTTTTTTTGAATAAACATCATTACCTATACGAAATTGACATTCCATTATTAATGTAAGTATTATAGCTATCTGTTTATTTTTAGAATCTTTAACTGTATATAAATCATCATTTATTTTATCATTTATTTTTGTGAAGTTCTTACCAAAAGAAATCATTTTATCAAACTTTTTATAACTTTGTGCTTGTATGTGTTTTTTATTATATATATATTGTGATCTTCCTTTATCATCGTATCCAATTGCCAATATTTTTTCATCTTTATTAAGGTTTATTTTTACATTATCATAAGCAGGAGCGATATAAACACCTTTAATAGCATTTTCTATATTTTTTTTATCGTTTATTTCTTTATCATTCTTATCGTAATATTTATGTTTGTATTTTTTCCCAACTTTTCTTATAATTTTACGCACTATATATTTTTCCATACTATATATATTACATTTATTTTGTTATGCGTTTTTTATTAATTTTGACCATTGCGAAGGATCGTCTTTATTTGGAGGGGCATTAAAATATTCCCAATCATAAAAACCACAAACATCATTATATTTTTCTTTTACATCATGGACAATTTTAACAAATGAATTATCTGAAAATTGACCTGAAATCATACCCATAACTATTTTATCTTCAGGATATCCATTATTTATTATATTTTGATAAGTTTCCAAACTGAATGAATCATAACATTGACAATTAAACCAACTTATCATATTCCCAACTTCTGATTTATAAAGTTCTTTATAAATAAAACCACCCATCCCTGGAATATCATTCTCCATACATGAAGCAATCGGAGCCATTGTTATCAAAAATTTATCTCCAAAATCACTTCGAATTAATTTTATTAATTTTATTATATCTTCCATTTTAACAATTTCCTCAACATCTAAATTAATACCTTGAATCCAAGGTTTTAAACAAAGGAATTCTTTTAACTTATTATAGTATACATCAAAGTTTAAAAACATTTCTTTAAAGGCACCACCTGCACCACCAACCATACATGAAATATGAACATTTGATTTACTAAGTTCTTGGGTTTCTTTCCATAACTGATTAAATTTAGGATCATCTGGTATATTATCATTAAGATATAATAAATTATCTCCAAAATGTATTGAAGATATTATTAAGTTTGTAGTGCTATTACTTGTTTTTAGTTTTTCTAAACCTACGAAAGTCTGATAATAATAAATAATCTTCATTTTTTTTATATAATATTATATTCTCTTTATATAACAAATGAATTATTTATTTTATATATTTATAATTACTATTATATTTCTGATATATGTTGAATATAGTGTCGGTGGTGTTGTTTACAGGGTTGATGCCAGTGGGGTAAAAAGTATTCATCTTTCAAATATAATACATTATCTCTTAGATCCTCTTCACAATCGTTTTCTATGGAATTTTGAACTCCTCGATGTAAACTACATCTTTGTCTTAATAGTTGCGAGTATCTTATACAAATATAAATTTGAGTAAATTTAATCAATATCTTAAAAAAGATAAATAATAGATGTCAGACGAAAAAGATGTACAGCTTGGTCTGTGCTGTATGAACATGACACTAAAAATACATTATAAAGTGTATGCTTCGCGAAAAATAATCTTAAGGACTATTCAAGAAAAAGGTGTTGAAGAGCTCAAAAAAAGAATACTTCTCAATCTTCAAGATTTAGCAAAGATGATTGAGTGGAATGAAAAGAATGGTATTCGTGTATTTCGTCTTTCAAGTGAGATGTTCTTACACAAAACAAATCCAAAAGTAGAAGATTACGGTTATGAATTTGCTATCCCTCATCTAAAAGTTATCGCAGAACTTATCAAGAAATACAATCATCGTGTAACATTTCATCCAGGACAATTTAATGTTCTTGGAACACCACATAAACGCACACTAGAAATGACAATCAAAGATCTT
>Ga0222714_10006433_pt1 | contig 10973 bp, 11 predicted proteins | sample C33_3DmetaG_FD_165048 | JGI IMG/M metagenome (GOLD analysis project Ga0222714, IMG submission 165048) | Estuarine water microbial communities from San Francisco Bay, California, United States - C33_3D | ecosystem: Environmental > Aquatic > Marine > Unclassified | place: USA: California... | reverse complement strand
TTTCAGCTAAACGAGCAGCAATTTTTTTAGCTTTATCTAAATCGCCTTTGTTCATTGCTTTTCTAGCTTGTTGAAGTTGGTAAGTTTTAGATTCGTCTCCTTTATGCTTGTTCATTGCTTTTTGGATAGCAGAAGCTACTTTATCAGTTTCGCCTACTTCATCTTCATCAATTGCTTCTGTATCTTGGGCAACACCTACCATAGCATCGATTTGAGGTTCTTTAAGCTCAAAATCTAAATAATGTTTAGCACCTACGATAGCTTCTTTAGCATTGCTAATTTTAGCCTGCCACCAAGAAGGGAAATCAACTTCACCTTGACCTTCAAAGCCATCTACCATCTGATAGAGCTCCATAGCGTATTTTCCAATACGATAAAGGTCGGCTTTAAGCATATGTGGCTCGTTGTCTTCGTGACCTAAATCTAAATCTTCCATTAGATTAGCATCTTTTAACATACTTCTAAATTCAGGAACGCTTCTAACCCAACTCATAAGTGCATCAATTGCACCGGGGTTGTCTTGGAAAAATTCATAGGGATCAGAATATCCTAAAGCATAAGTAACCTCTTCAATATCTGAGGATCCGTAGAATCCTTCTTTCATTTCGCCTTTAGCTTTTTTAATAGCAGCATCTTTAGCCGCCATGTAATCATCTGAATCGATATCTCCATCGTTGTCCATATCCTTACCTTTTTTCTCGGATAATTTATGGTTTCCTCTATTAAAGGTTTCTGAATATGGTTCTACTGAGTTGTAGAGATCTTTAGCTTCTTTACCATATCCTAATTTATCTAGAGTATCAATAAGAGATCTAATTTCTTGTTCTTTAGCTCTACCACTTGAATATGATCTGTTATCATCTGACATCATATAAAACCAATCGTGGCTTTTTAGTTTAGCTTTAAGATCATCTAACATTGAAGATGCTTGAGATAAACCTTGTTCTTCTTCATATCGGTCAGCGCCAACTTCGATATCCATTTCTTTAATAGGACCTTGTAAAGAGGCCTTGATCATTTCTCTAACTTTATCTTTATTCATAGTTTCAGTTTGTTTCTTTGCGATATTAGTAGCGCGACCATACATAACAGCTTCCGCGTCTTTACCATAACGTTTAACGAAAGACCTCTTGTTTGACTTGAGATCCTTCATTGCTTTTTCTCTCTTTTCGAGTTCAGTCTTAGTAAGTTCGCGTTCGTTGAGCATTTTATTTTTTATCTTCAGCTACAGAAGCTTTTCTGTATTCAGTTACAAGTTTTTTCATTTCACCTAACGCTTTACGAGCACGGCCGTGAGCTGCCTTTGATGTACCTGCGTGTTCAGCTTTAAACGTTTCGTATAAAGCATCAATTTGTTCGAATAATTCTTGAGTTGTCATATCTTTTATTTTCTAGTTTGAATTTTAGTCCACATGGGGAACAATACTTCACCAATTTTCATTGAATCTTCTTTATCGTCTTCCATGTCTTTTTCTAGGGCTTTGATGTGTTCAGCATCGTCTGCTTCAGCATCTTTGTAATATTCTTTTTTACCTTCTTCCATTTCGTTAGATGGAATAGGAAGATCTTTTAAAGCGGCTTCAATATCAGTAGATAAGTTTTCGTCTAATTTTTGACTTTGAGCATATCTATCTAATTCACGGTATTCTTTAGCTTTATCTTCAAGTTTTGAGGTACCAATACGATCAACTAACGTTTTTAAGTATCTCTTTTTACCTGGGGATAGTTTAGATTCGATTTCTTTAGCCAAAGCTAAAACTTTTTCTTGTTTATCAGGTCCTTTGTATGATCTTAATGATTTTGCTTCAGCTCTTTGTTCTGGTAATTCATTAAATAGATAGTCAATTAATGCCATTAATAATGCTCCAGTTATTGGTATAGCTGGGATGGCTATTATAGAAATTATAAGAGCTGTAAGAGCTGATGATAAATCTTCATTTAAGGATTCTTCACCTTCAGCCATAGTACCTGTATCAGTACCAGCTACGTGTGAACGAGTAAAGAAGGTAATTGTATTACCAATTTGTGATTCTAATTTCTTATCACCTAATGATTTAGCAGCTTCCATAGCTTGAGTTAAAGAATCTTGTACTGCTTTTACGTTAGGATTAACTTCGGCTGTAGTTTCTGTATCGATTGTTTCTGTATCGTCTACAGTTACATCGGTTGTTTCTGCATCAACTTCAGCATCTACTTCTTCGTCGGCTTCCATTACAGGATCATAGTCTTCAGCTTCAATAGCTGCACCTGTTGTTTCAGCCATAAATGCTGATTTGATAAGTTCTTTTAATTCAGATTTTTTCATTTTATTTGATTTATTTTCTTCTCTAACGAAGACATTAGCCATTTGTGTTTCTTTTTTACGTTGAGCTTCTATCTCATCATAATGTTGTTCTTGATCTCTAACGAAATCTAATTCGCCTTCTGGTGTAACATATCCAACTACTGCGTTTTTAGCAGCGGCATTTCTAATTACGTAGCCATCATCTTCGGGTTTAATGGTAAAAGAACCACCTGCGAATCTACCTAAGTAGTTATCGATTCCAAAGCCATTTTCATCTTTCCAATCTTCACCTGGGGTGTTAGGGCCTGCTTCAACATCTAAATCGAAACCAGCACCTACGCGAGGGCCAACAGGAGTATCTTCAACTGAACCAGGAGTAACTACATATTTAAGATCTAATTCATCTGATTTTGTAAATTCATCTGCTACTTGTTGAGCGATTGATGCTACATCTAAAGTAGACTCATAGAGTTTACCTTCAGCTAAAAATTTTCTATAGTCAAAGTTTGTCATTTCGTAAGTATTTGTTATAAATATGTTATTTTTTATGATATGTACCTTTTTTGTACTTTGCTTTGTCTGTGTTGGAAACAAATTGTTTTCCTTTACGAGATGCAGATGCTTTTTTACGTGATGTTTTTGCTCTTTCTGCTTTAGTTAGTGATTGAGCTTTTTTCTTAGGCAAACAACGTGTTGTAGCATCGCCTTTTTTCATTGTTCCACAAGGTCCAGTAATATTACCTTGAGTATCAATACGCACCCAGTTCTCTTTTTTGAACCAGTCGCGCAAAGACTCATCGATAATTTCTTTTAGACGCTCTTGTGTTATCATTTCTTTTCAGGTAATGGGCAATAATTCCAAAGACCACCTATCTTTTGAAATATATTTCCTTGCAATTCAGCTTTGTAAGCTTCTAAATCTTGTTTTAATTTATCTTGTTTTTTATGTTTTTCAGAAGCACTATATGCACCAAAAATTTTGCCTGCAGCTCCTTTAAAACCTAATTTAATCAAGAACATTTTAAGAGGAGCTAATGCTGCTCCTAAAGCGGCAAGATTTTTTAAGCTAAATCCTGCTGTTTGAACAGTTGCTGTGGAGGCAGATGTTGCTGCTGCGGTAGCTTTTGCAGTTGCAAATAAAACAGGGCCTAATATCATAATCATCTTAATAATAAATGCTACTACTAATGTAATTACAATCCATCTAAAAATTTCTTTAGCAACAGGAATCATACATTGTTTTTGTTCATCCTTTGGTTTAAGAGTTTTATAGCGAATCATAGCAAATACTTTTGCTAGACCTTCATAACTTAATGTTTTAGAAATAAAGTTAGCTAACCAAGAAATCCATCCTTTTACTTTAGCAGCAGCATCTTGTACTTTTTGAGGAATATATTTATCAACAAATCCTCCAATTTTGCTTTGTAACCAACTTGCTATTCGTTGAGCAATTTTAGCAATTTTACCTTTACCCGATAACTCATCAGAAGCCGTCATAAAATCTTTAATATTACCTAAAATACCTAAAAGATCACTGATTGCTCCTCCTATTTCGTCTAATTTTTCTTGTCCATCTTCTTTGAGAGCGTTATAAAACTCAAGATTAAGTTTCATTTCCTCTCTAATATCTATATTTGATTTGGCCTCATTTAAAGTAACGCCCTGGTGAGATTCCATCACCATGCGTAATACGGATTTTTGTTCTTCTCTAGTTAAATTCATTTTTACTTCTTTTTAGATCTACCAGACATTTGTCCTTTACATACTCTTACAGCACGACCTGAAAGATAAGCAGATGATTTTTCACCAGCAGCTTGTCTTGCTTTAATGTATGCTTTACCAGCAGGGCAAAGTTCCTCGTTGATTTTATCTAATGCTTCAGCAATTCTTTCCTCTAAACCTTGCTCACGACGTAAAGTTTCTTCATCGTGTTCAATTTGTTTACGGGTTTCTTCTTCCATAAACACACGTTTAAAATCAGCAAAGCTTCTTACTGGTTCGTCATATAATTCAACTGTTTCTTCTTCACAATTAATATAGATATCAGCTGTTTGGTAACCCATATCTAAAATAAGAGTATTGTAATTTTTACCAATAGCAGTTCCGCCATTAATGCGAGCGCCTACTTTTTCAGCCCAACCTGCTACAGTGTTTACTAAACGTGAAACACCTTTTCTTTTTGCAAATTCTTTAATGTTTGAAGGAACATAAGCTTCAGTTAATTCTGCTTCATCAATTTCTTCAGCAGCACCTACAATTTCTTCATAATCATCCATAGATAAAATACCTCTTTCTTTACCTAATTTATTTGCCTTTTCGGTAACATCATGTAAATCCATGTCTTGAGAGGCATCTTCTCTTGAATATTCTAACATACGAAGGAATAAAGGAATATCCATTGTGATAGTGTCGATTGGATCTTCATTTTCTTCTAAACCAAACATAGCATTTGTTTTTGAAGTATAATCACCTATCATAGATGCTCTTCTTTCGATTTCATCCTTAGACATATATTCATCTCCTTTTCCTTGGCCTGAAAGCATAGCGATTGCTTTATCTAATTTGTTAAGCATATCACCATACTTGTCTGCGATTGGACCACCTTCTATTTCGGCTTCTTGTTCCATATCGCGCATAATTTGAGCGCGTTTTTGTTTTAGAGCTTCTAATTTTTTAACATTTTCTCTAGCTTTTCTAAAGATAGCATCGTTACCATCATCGCCAGCGTTTGCTGCTCTCATTTTAGCTAATTTATCTTTATCAGCTCTTAACTTCATCATGACTGGATCGTTAATATCCTGATCTTCTTTTAATGGTTTAACTGAACCATCAGTAGATAAAATTCCTCTGGCTTTAGTTTTGCCTTCACCTTTGTCATAAGATACAGATAAATAAATTTTACCAAATCTATCTTCAACAGAGGTAATTTCTGCTGGGTAGTTTAAATAGGTTACTTTGTCGCCTTTTTTAAATATATTTTCTTCTAAAGGTTTAGAGAAGAATTCTTGTATTTTTTTTAAATCTTCCATTTTATTTATTTTCTTTAAGGCCTAATTCGGCGTGTAATACTTCCATGAATGGGGCAAAATTATGAGAGCCATACTCGTCTTTGAGGATGGCTGCTACAGCAAGGGCAAAATCTTTATATGATAAATTTTCGTCTACTGTTTCGATAGCATCATTCATTGCTTTAGCAGCAGCTTGAGCATTTTCTTCTATAATTTCTGGGAAGTAATCGTTAAGCTTCATTGTGTATGTATATTTCAATATATTATAAATATATAAACTATTTTTTAAGGCTTTGTAAATATTTTATGGTTTCTTCTTTATTTTGAAGTAATTTTTGTTTACCTGTTCCTACCCATTTTTGAACATCCCCGTCTTCTGTAATAAATGATTCGTTAGTTTCATTGATTACTTCGTCCATCCATTTTTCAAAGTTTTTGATTGTATTATCGATATTATCGTTAATGAATTCTTTATCATATTGTTCCCAAAGCCCTAAAAACTTAAGTTCAGCTTCAAAATCAATTTGGCAATCCAGGCAACGATTGAATTGAAGATAAAAACGTTTATCTGCTTGTTTCTTCATCAAATTATTACACGATGGACAAAACAAAGGCATAGCAACTGCCTTTTTTGCTTCATCTAATTTTGTAATATTTTGTTTAATACCATTTTGGATAGTCCAAGTACGTCCATTTTCTTCCCAAACATCTCCCTCATCGTGGAATTCTGTTTTTTTAGCATAACCAACACCTTGTGTAGTTTTTTCACCGTATTTACCTTGTACAATGTTACGGAGGCGTTGTACGTCTCTTTCTTTAAATTCTTTTTTTAGAACATTTTCTTTACTCATAAACCTAATTTTTGTAAATCGCTTATTGTTTGTTCAGTAGATATAAATAAAATACCAATACCACCTTTTGAACGCCACTGTTCAACATTTGAAGGTCTATCGTCAATTAAAATACGATTTGTACCTGCATAATTTTGTTTGTTTTGGGCTGATGCTAGAATAACTTTAGGTTTAGGACTAAGATTATTTCTAACCCATAAACGCTTACCTAAACGTGATTCGTTTTGTTGTGATGGTGCTGATAGAATTGATGGGTTGTATTTTGAAATATAATCCCATAATTTTTTTCCATTAGGCATCCAAGGCATTCCTACCCAAAATCCTACACCTGCATCATCAATAAGTTTCCAAAAGACATTTTTACCGTTTGTTTCCTCGTATTGTCTAGGAGGAACACCACCCGAAATTTTTTCAAATTGCTTATCGAAATCAGTTAATACTCCATCCATATCACAATAGATAGTGTATTTTTGTTCAGTTTCTTCTTCTTTCAAAACCTTATTTAATTTATACTTTGCCTCAAATAGAGGTAAAGATAATGCCTTTAATCTACCTCTCCAACGGGTTTTAATTTCTTCTTTTTCTTCTGGTTCGAGGCCTACTTTATCAAGGTAATCATCGATTACATCTGCAAATGGTCTTCTTGATTTTTTAGCTTTAAAATACATGCCCTGAAGCATAGCATCTACTTCTTTATCTAACATAAAGTAGTTTTTAGGGGCAAGTAATTTATATTTTTGGATTAAATCTCTAATTTGAGAATCATCTTCCATATATTTACCAGAACGTTCATTCCAACCACCTTGAGTTAAATGTTCAAGTTCGTGGCGTAAAACGTCTCTAATATCCATAGCAATGGTAGACCACATTCTAGGTAATTCTCTAGGATCTACTTGGAATGTTAAAGCTATAAATCCTTCATCTTCATCACTACCTTCATTAGCACCACCATCAACTTTATATGTTCTGTCTTTGGTTTTCTTAAAGTCAAGTTTAGCAATAAAATCAAAATTCATTGGACGACCTTTAGCGTCTTCTTCCTCGTAATTTTTATCTACTAAAGCAAATAAACGTTTTGGATCCTCTTTAAATTGAGCAACCCAAGTATTAATAACTTCTCTAGATAATCGGGTTATTAATGAGTCATATACACCTTCGTCTAACAATCCTTCTAATAAACCAAATGGATCTTTATTTTCCTGTAAGCTATCAGTCCAATTTCTAAATGTCATTGTACCTTTTAGATTAGCTTCAGCTTCGATATCATTTAAATGATCGTCTTCAGTTGTATCTGTTGTTGTAATAGGACCTAAACGACCTTCTAAATTTTGCATATGATGAATCATCTCATGAGCAAACGAGCGAACAATATCTTTGGGATGACGACCTGCTGTGTAAACTACAATTTTCTTTTCGTTCGGATCATAATATGCTGTTTTACCTAAAAAATCTTCAGCATTTTCAACATCATTATCTATAAACTCTACTGCGGGTAATGGTTTAATATTGTAACCTTTTTCAATCATATGGTTACTTAATTGAGCACATTTCTCAACTATATCAATTGTAGAATCTGTATTTTCGGTAAATGGTTTACCACCAATTACTTTAAATTCTCCAGGAGCCGGTTTTTTATCTGTATCGATTGTGATTTGTTTAGCTATAATATCAGCTAAATTATCGAGTGAAGTTAGATCTCCTGTTCTACGAGCCAGCATAATAATTTTCTTTACTAATGCTCGCTTTTTATCAAAAGTAAGATCTTCAGTTACTATAGTTTGAATATAACCAAAGATTTCTTGTTTTTCTTTATCGTTTAATTCTTTAGGAAGGTATTTATAAAATTCTTCAGGTGAAACTTTAGCTGCTTTTCTAGCATTTGTTCCACTCATACCTTGTCCTGGGGTTTGTATAACTTTTATTCGAGTATTAGGGTATTTTTCTTCAACCCCTTTAGTACGCATTTCAACATCTTTTAAATCATCTTCATTTCCTTCACGAGCACCTATAACAAAATATACTACTTCGTCTGTGTGTTCTTTAGCATACCTCATAATATCACCTATTGGTGCTTTTGAGGGTTGGATTTCAATGAAAGAAGGAAGATAATTTTTATAAATATCCCAAATTAAAATAGATTCTTCTTGAGAGATACCATTACGTTCTCCTGAACCTACATAAATGATAAATTTATCAATTTCGGGAAACTGTTGGATTGCTTTTTTAACAACTTCAAGATGGCCCTGTGTAGGGGGTTTAAAACCTCCTCCATATACAGCAGTTACCAGTTTGTCATCCAGTAACTCTGAAATAAGAGCTTTAGTAAGTTGGTCCATTTATTGCTTAAGCTTTTGGATCTTTTCTTTAGCAAGTTTTTTCTTTTCCTCGATGTCTTTTTTAGCGGTGCGGAAGTCTTCCATTGCGGTTTCCATCTCGTCAAGAGTGTCTTGGAATGCTTTCATAGCTTCAGTTCCAGCTCTACGTGCATCAGATTTTTGTTTGTAAACACCTAAAATGTTTTTAACATCTAATCCACCTTTGATTTGAAGGGCGAATGCAGGAAGGTCTAATTCATAAACCACATCTTCCATTTCGGAATCTTTGGTTGGTTTTTCTACGATAAAGAATTTGCCGATCTCGTCTACAGGGATACCAGCTTCTTCTTTAACTACTTCAGCTTCTTCTACTTCTTTTAATAAGTCTACTAATTTCATGATTGTAAAAATTGGGTTAATTTGGTTTGAGCTTCCTCAGGAGAAACAATATGTTGAAGTGATTTTTCAACCTTCTCTTTGGACATAATATCTATAATATCTTGTTCTAATTTTTTGGCAGCCGCTTCAGAACGTGCCTTTTCTTTATCCGTTTTAGGTTTAGTGTCTGTAGGGATAAAAGGCATAATGTATTGTTTTACAATATCATTTAACGATTGAGCATCGGCTAATTGTTTGTCTTTTGTAGTTGCTACAAAATTACCACCAAACAAATTAAGATAAGGGATAAAGTTTTTAGTTACATTAGCCCACGTTTGCATTACAATGGCAGGCATTAAACTTCTGTCTTCTCCCTTTGAGCGTTCAAATCGGTCTTGGTTTTTGCGTAATGATTTTTCTAATGAAGAATAAACATAGACCATGAACACTTCATAACCTGCATTTTCAAGAGTATTTTTTAGTTCCTCTGTTTTTTTATATGAGGCGGCTGTACCGTCGATTACAATATTTCCACGTTTTTCGATTTCTTGTGCTAATTCAGCATCGTAAGTTTTTTTAGCTGCTTGCATAGCAACAGCTGCTTTACTCCTACCTTCAGCATCTGCTTTTTTAAGGTCTAAAGATACACCTAAATCTTTAAGGTTTTTGATGAAATAATCATCAATATTAAGTACCTTTAAACCCATTCCAGAAATGATATCTCCTACAATAGAGGATTTGCCAGCGCCTGGGGCGCCGGCTAAAATAACTGCTTTGGGGGCATTTGTGTCCTCTAAAAGAAGTTTCATTAAAGAAATCATTTACGCGCGTTTTGTAATAAATATTACAGTTTTCTTTTTACTTGCGTTCTGAATTCAGTAAATATAGGTGAGTGTTTAGGGTTCTCTAAATCAAAAAGTTTTTTAACTGTTTTAAAGATATCTAAATTATCCTCTTGTGAACGAGATGACTCATACATTTCCCATCCTTTACCTTGCATCTTACCAGTTGCACCTTTACGCTTAGAAGATTTTAACCAAAGGATACCATAACGATCTGCTTTTTTACCATAGCATTCTTCATAACACTTACCATAAACCGCAGTTTGGAGATCATAAGTTGTTTGAAGATTATTAGATGTTTTAAAATCTACAATCCATAATTCATCATCAATTTCACAAACCATATCACAAGTACCTGCTACTTTTAATTCGTCGGAGAACAAATGGACCTCCGTTTCAATAAGTTTAGGGTTATATTCTTCCCACCACTCTACAAAACGAAGGAACATTTGCCACACATCTGGATGATATGCTGGGTTTCCGAGCGAGTTTAAAAAGTTTAATTCTTCACCATTAAGATAAGCTTCGATCATTTCGTGTACTTGTGTACCTTCTTCACCTGCTTTTTTAACAATGTATTCTGAGGAGTATCCTACTTTTTTAAGCCAATCCTCAAAAAATTTACCCTTTGGATAATAACTTAAAACATAGGTTACAGATGGATAATATGCACCGTTTCGTCTGTAATACCTGGAGTCAGGCATTGTAATTTGTTTCGCATCTTCGGAAATCTCTAAAATCCGATCATAGGATTTTTTGATGTTTCTTTTACTCATAAAAATAGTCTTTTTTCCAATAGCCCTGAGAATGTTAGGGGGTATGTCTCTTGGATTAGGTTAGTGAAATTTTCGAAACCCATTTCACCCGGGTCTTTATCTTGCATATCTACCAAATACACTTCTTTTCCTTCGTTCATTAATTGCTCACAGAACGTTAGAGCTTGTTTTTGAGCGTCTCTATCTAACGCAATATAAATTTTCTCGACACTCGATGTGACGATTTTTTTCATTAATTTAGACTGTATATTCTTGCCTAATAACGGGATAACGTTGCGTTTAATGGCTAACGCATCAAATGGTCCTTCGCACAGTATAAGCGGTATACTCCAGTTTATAAACAACTCAAATGGTATAATGTCGCGCGATACAGATGGATTTCTATATTTTACATAAGGATCCTTTTCAAATGAGCGACCTGTAAAATAATTTAATTGGCCATTTGCATCATAAGAAGGAACAATAACCATATTAGCATATCGGCCTGAAGAGCAATATCCGATATTATATTTTAGAATA
>Ga0222714_10006428_pt1 | contig 10981 bp, 7 predicted proteins | sample C33_3DmetaG_FD_165048 | JGI IMG/M metagenome (GOLD analysis project Ga0222714, IMG submission 165048) | Estuarine water microbial communities from San Francisco Bay, California, United States - C33_3D | ecosystem: Environmental > Aquatic > Marine > Unclassified | place: USA: California... | reverse complement strand
GGCTTCTTTGTCACGCCACTGACCAAGATGTATGAATTCAAAGTCACCGGCACATTGAGCGAGCCGAAGATGGAGCCGCTCTATATCTTCCCGAAACTGCTGATGATGCCCTTCAAGCCATTTAAACTCTTCAAAGGCCTCTTCGAGAGCGACAAGAAGAAGGAGCCCAAAACGGAGCCGGTGCCTGCACCGATCCCGCCAGACTCAACGGAAAAATAGCAGCAAGGCCGCTCCAAGGATGATGCGGTACCAGCCGAAGGCCTCAAACGTGTGAGACTGCACGAACCGCAGCAACCACTTCACCGTGATGAACGCCGTGATCGTGGCCGTGACAAAGCCGATCGCGAACAGCAACCAATCCACGGAACCCAGCCCTTCACTCTTAACGTGCTTCACAAAGCTTAAGCCACCCGCCGCGATCAATGTAGGCACACCCAGCAAGAAGGAAAACTCGATCGCCCGCGGCCGGCTGAGCCCAAGAATGAGGGCGATAAGAATAGTAGAACCCGAGCGCGATGCCCCCGGGAACGCCGCCGCCAGCAATTGGGCCGCCCCGATGGCCAAGGCCACCGACCAGGTGATCTGTTCCACCCCCGTTTTGCCGCGCAGCCACCGCTCCACCGCCAGAAAAAGCACGCCACCGATCAGCGTAGCCCAAGCCACTGGACCGACCGTCTCCGGTAGTTCCATGCCGGCCTTCTTCAAGGCCAACCCGCCCACCGCCGTGACGCAAAAGGCACCAAAAAGTTTGGTCAAGTAATCAAAGGTCTCCGGCTGCTTCCAGTTCTGGACAAACCCTTGGACGCGCAATTTGAAATTCAAGATCACGGCCAGCACCGCCCCGGTCTGGATGCCCACGTTGAACAGTTCCGATTGCAGAAACGCCGAGTCCGCATGCAGAAACTTCTCCACGATCAACAGGTGCCCTGTCGAAGACACGGGGAGAAACTCCGTGATACCTTCGACCACACCCAATATGATTGCTGCCAGCCAGTCCTGCATGCGGACTCTTAGACGGGAAAAACGAATCCGGCACAAGGAAACAATCAATTTGGCAGCACTCCCACCGACCGACAGTTCAAACCCTTGATAATCAGAACTTAAGAGACGGATATCTCCTCGAGAACGGTTTTCATTTTGAATTTGCCCATATTTTGCCCGTCCAACTCAGCCGCCAGAATAGCCAAATGGAGTCCGGCAACCTGATTTTGCGGCTCGACGCGCCATCGGCGGTTGGGTAGAAATTCCGCTCTTTGCCGTTCCGCTGCGCGTCAATGGAACTTTGTGCATTTTGCCATGTATAAGAATATGAACTTGTTGAACCGTGTCTGCACCGCCTTGTGCGTGTTGTCCGTCCTGTCCCTGAGTGCCCAGGAGCAACCTAAAAAGAAAAACGACAAGAGTTGGAAGGAGAGCAAATCTCCCATGCTCCAAGGTGACTTCCCTTACACCAAGGCCTGCATCGAGGCCAAGTTCCCGGCCAACAATATCGCCCACAAAGGCATCGCCATCATCCTCGATAACGACGCATTCGCCTGCTTCGATACCGATCTCCTCCGCTACACGGCTGGCTGGACGGGTAATTATATCACCGCTCATGGCGTGGCCTTCGATGGTGCCCACGGCGGTCACCCGGCCATCAACGGCGAGCAAAAATGGGGCACCCCCATGCTGCCCGGCTGGGACGGCGCGAAAGCCGCCTTCGCCGATCCGCGCGAAGAACCATTTGGTCCGTTACCGCAATCGCTAGGTCGCTGGGATGGCCTTTATGTCAGCGGCATGACGGTGACGCTGAGCTACACGGTCCTCGGCACCAAGATTTACGAGCAGCCCTCCAGCATCGTGAAGGATGGCCAGGTCGGCTTCGTCCGCAACTTCAAGACCGCGAAGGCCAAGCAGGAGATGTCCTCCCTCATCACGCAGGTCGAAGGGGCCAAGGGCGAAGTGAAAGGCAACGAAGCGACGCTCACCGCCGCTGATGGCAAGGTCACGATCGTCGGACTGGTCGGTGCGCCCAAGGGTGTCTCCCTCAAGACCACCGATAATGGTCGTGTCCTCTTAAGCTTCGCCAAGGGCGCCGCCGCCGGCACTTTCAAGTTGGTCATCTGGAATGGTGCCTCTGCCGATGCTTCGAAGTTCGCTGCCTTGACCGAGGGTAAGCTTGCGCTCGTCGCTTTCGAGAAGGGTGCTGCGCCGCACTGGCCTGAGCCGGTCATCACGCAAGGCGTGCTCGCCACCTCCCAGACCCCGGATGAAGCCTACGTGTTGGATAAACTGACCGCTCCCGAGAACAATCCGTGGAATCGCCGCGTGCGTTTCGGCGGTATGGATTTCTTCGCCGATGGCACCCGCGCCGCGCTCAGTACCTGGGATGGCGATGTGTGGACGGTTTCCGGCATCGACGACAAACTCGATAAATTGGTCTGGCGCCGTTTCGCCTCCGGTGGTTACGAGACGCTCGGCCTCAAGATCGTGAACGACGTCATATATACTTCCGGCCGCGATGAGATCACCCGCTATCACGATTTGAACAATGACGGCGAAGCGGACTACTACGAGAACTTCAACAACGAGATCACTTCCTCTCGTGGTTTCCATGAATTCACCTTCGATCTGCAGACCGATCCGCAAGGCAACTTCTACGTCGTCAAGGCTGGCCCCGTGCGTGGTGGCGGTCGTGGTTTCGCCGATGTGGATGGCAAGAAGCCCGGCAACGGCACCATCAGCGCCCATGCCGGCACGATGCTGAAGATCTCCAAGGATGGCAGCAAGCTGGAGGTCTTTGCCACCGGCTTCCGCGCCCCGAACGGTTTCTGCGTCGGTCCGCAAGGCCAGATCACGACGAGCGATAACGAAGGCACCTGGATGCCCACCACGCCCATCAACTGGGTGAAGCAGGGCGGCTTTTACGGCGTGGAAGATCTCGCGCACAAATCTCCGCTGCCTGATTACCAGCAGCCAATGGTCTGGTTGCCGCATAACGGCCCCGAGAACTTTGACAACTCTGGTGGCGGTCAGGTCTGGGTGGATAGCAAGCGTTGGGGTCCGTTCGGTGGTGACCTGCTGCATCTCTCCTACGGCAAGTGCCGCCTCTACCTCGTGATGAGCGAAGAGGTAAAAGGCCAGCGTCAGGGTGGGGTGGTCCAGTTGCCCGTGCGCTTCACGTCGTCGGCTATGCGCGCCCGCTTCAATCCGAAGGACGGCCAGCTCTACGTCGCCGGTCTCAAAGGCTGGCAGACGGATGCGGCCAATGCCACCGGTTTCGACCGCGTGCGCTTCAACAACAAGCCGGTTCACTCCGTGGAGAAAATGCACGTCACCAAGACCGGAGTGGAATTGACCTTCACTACTGAGCTTAACAAGAAAGATGCGGAAGACGTGGGCAACTACAGCGTGAAGCGCTGGAACTACGAACGCGCCGAACACTATGGTTCGCCTGAGTTCATGATCACGGATCCAAAGAAGCAGGGCCGCGAACCGGTGGAAGTGAAATCCGCGAAGCTCTCGGCCGATGGCCGCACGGTGACCTTGGAACTGGCGGATGTCCGCCCGGTGATGCAGCAGATGATCAAGTATTTCATCACCGCCAAAGACGGCTCGGACATCAAGCAGGACATCGTCCAGACCATCAACGCCATTCCCTGAACGGACGGGCGACTAATGCCGGATACGAATTGAAGCGCAGTCAACTGCGTCCAAACATAAAGACCAGAACAGGCCCGCCCCATGCTGGCGGTCCTGCGAAAACTAACGCATGAAGCAAGTGAAGAAGCTCAAACAAACGATGTGGCTGGGGGCAGCCTTGCTGATCTCATCAGTGATGGGATTGCACGCCCAAGAGGACCCGAAAACCGAACCCGGCCTGGCGGTGACTTATACCGTTGATGGCCAGTCGGACACGGCCATCGCGCAGAACTTCTGGCTGTACACTGAGCAGGGCAAACCGGTCACGCCCTTCCTGAACCCCGGCAAGTTCACGGCTACTTGGGATGGTTTCATCTCCGTGGATCTGCGGGATAACTACACCTTCAAGGCCGAGTTGAACGGTGCCATCAAGGTCGAAGTGAACACGAACGTCGTGCTCGAAGCCTCGCTCGCCAAGGGCACCACTGAGCCCAGCAAGCGCGTACGTCTGAACAAAGGCCTGAACCAGATCAAGGTGACTTACACGGCTCCGGATGCCGGGGATGCTTATGTGCGCCTCCTCTGGGCCGCGCCTGAGCTGGGTTATGAACCCGTATCGCTCAGCATGCTCAGCCATGACGTGAAGAATGATGCGCTCGCCAAAGGCATGCAGCTTCGTTTGGGTCGCGAACTCTTCATCGAGAACCGTTGTGTGAGGTGCCATACCGGTCCGTCAGTCACCGCGCTGCCAGATTTCGCCCTCGATGCCCCGGATTTCAAAGGCATCGGTTCGCGTCGCAACGCCGCGTGGATGGCGCATTGGGTGGAAAATCCGAAAGCGACCCGTGGTGTCGCCCAGATGCCCAAGATGGTTCACGGCCCGACCGCCAAAGCGGATGCTGAGGCCATCGCCGCGTATCTCGGTTCTTTGAAGGACGCAGCCGCGACGGCTGGCACAGACCCGGCACCAGAGATGGCCGTAAAGGGCAAAAAACTGTTCGAAAGCCTCCACTGCGTGGCGTGCCACGTTTCGCCTGAAGGCGGCGAGGCCGACGCCAAAAAAATCGCCCTGAAGCAGGTGAAGCAAAAGTTTGCCCCCGGCGATTTGGTCGCGTTCTTGCAAAAGCCTACGGAGCATTACGACTGGATCCGCATGCCGAACTTCCATCTCACGAAAGATGAAGCCAGCCAGCTCGCCGCTTATGTTCTCTCCAAGGCGGATGCGCCCTTGCCGGCACTCGCTTCCGATGCCATCGCACGAGGCAAGGAACTGGTGACCTCCGTTGGTTGCTTGAGCTGCCATAACGGTCCGGACAAGACGACCTTTGCCACGAAACGCTTCGGCGAACTCGAAGCCGAAAAATGGACGCAAGGCTGTCTCGCTGAGACCGAGACGGGCAAAGCCCCGTTCTTCAGCTTCACCAAGGAAGAACGCGCTGCCTTGCAGGCTTTCGCCCAAACGGACCGCACTTCTTTGAAGCGCCATGTGCCGGCGGAATTCGCCGAACGCCATTCGCGCATGCTGAATTGCCGTGAGTGCCATGGTAAGTTCGAAGGCTTCCCGGTGTTCAGCATTCTCGGCGGCAAGCTCAAGCCCGAGTGGGCCGCACAGTTCATCGCTGGTGAAGTCAGCTACAAGCCGCGTCCTTGGCTGGAATCGCGTATGCCTTCCTTCCCGAAATTTGCGGGTGAGATGGCCGTGGGTCTGGCCCAACAGCATGGCATCCCGCCCAAGACACCGGCGGAACCGCCCATCGACAAGGAAGCTGCCGAGATCGGGCGTATCTTCATCGGCACTGATGGCGGGTTCTCCTGCATCGCCTGTCACGCTGTCGGCAAGCTCGGAGCCACGCAGGTCTTCGAGAGTGCCGGTATCAATTTCGCCTACACGGGCGAGCGGTTGCTGCCGTCCTTTTTCCATCGCTGGGTGTTGAATCCCTTACGTATCGATCCGCAGACGAAGATGCCGGTGTATTTCGACCAGGGCATGAGCCCGCTCACCGATCAATACGAAGGGAATGCCGACAAGCAGATCAACGCCCTCTGGCAATACATCCGGCAAGGCAAAGACATGCCGATGCCGAAGGATGCCCAGGTGCAGCAGTGATTTTTGGCCGCCATAAAAACATATTATGATCAAAAAATTGGTTCTCATCTCGGCGCTGGCCCTGACCAGCGTGGTGTTCACCGCGTGCAAAACGATGGACGCTGATTGCGAGTGCTGCAAAGCCGATGCCGGCTGGACGGTGCTCTTTGATGGCACTTCCACCGATGCCTTCCGCGGCTACAAGGCCGAGGCTTACCCTGGCGACAAATGGAAGGTGGAAGACGGCACCTTGCATGTCCTGCCCGGAAAAGGCACGGACCTGATGACGAAGGAGCAGTATGAGAACTTCGAGCTGGAACTGGAGTGGAAGACCTCGCCCGGTGGCAATAGCGGCGTGATCTATCGCGTGCAGGAGACGGCAGGTCCCGCCTGGCATACCGGCCCGGAGATGCAGGTGCTGGACGATACCGGCCACGGCGACGGCAAGAAGCCGCTGACCTCCGCCGGCGCGCTCTATGCGATGATCGCTCCGAACGCCGAGAAGGTTCTAAAACCCGTAGGCGAATTCAATTCCGCGAAACTCATCGTGAACAAGAACCATGTGGAACACTGGCTCAACGGCAAGAAGGTCGTGGAATACACCTGGGGCAGCCCGGAGATCGCCGCGCTCATCCAGCAGAGCAAATTCAAAGCGCTCCCGGAATTCATGAAGCACAACCAGGGCTACATCGTGTTCCAGCATCACGGCCAGGAAGTCTGGTTCCGGAATATCCGCATCAAGAAGCTCTAAGCTTCACTTGGATCTCATCAAGAACGCCAAGGCATCAGCCTTGGCGTTTTTGTTTGTTTGCACCTCTTGCGCCACCAACTTTAGACCATTTGACAGCAGACAGATATCGAATCACATTTGCCTCCATGAAATTCACCGCTTTATTTGCTGCCATGACTCTGGTCACTGCTCTCACGGCTTCGGCCGGCCAAACGGTACTCGATGTACCAGTGAAGAACATCGACGGAAAAGACACCTCGCTCAAAGAATACAAGGGCAAGGTGATGCTTGTCGTGAACGTCGCCTCGAAGTGCGGCTACACCAAGCAATACACCGGACTGGAGGCCATCCAGCAGAAGTACAAGGACAAGGGCTTCACCGTGGTCGGCTTTCCCTGCAACCAGTTTGGCGGCCAGGAGCCGGGCACCAACGAGCAGATTAAGCAATTTTGCTCCTCCAAGTTCAACGTCACTTTCCCGCTCTTCGACAAGATCGAGGTGAACGGCCCGAGCCGTCATCCTCTCTACACCGTGCTCGCGGGCAAAGAATCTCCCTTCCCCGGTGACATCAAGTGGAACTTCAACAAGTTCCTCATCGGCAAGGACGGCAAGATCCTGAAGCGTTTCGACTCCAAGGTGACGCCCGAATCGCCTGAGATGACCGCCGCCATCGAAGCCGCACTCGCCGCGAAGTAAGTGACTTTCTGCTTTTTCTTCACCCTGCCCGGAGAAAATCCCGGCAGGGTTTTTCTTTATCCGCCCGCCACCCATACCAAGGGGCTACAAATCTTTCGGTTTTTTATCATCGTGCATCTGCGGAAAAACTGCTCTCATGGGAGCGTCGTAGGAAAGTAATCCAAACTAGTCACCACTATGGGAGTTCTATTCGGAGTATTTGTCGGGTTCGTCGGCTGGTTCCTCGTGCGCTATCTGGTCGCCGGTTTTTATACCGTGGATCAAAACGAGCGGGCGGTGAAGACCAGTTTCGGGCGGGCAGAACGCATCGAAGGCAAGACCACGCTGGAGGATCCGATCTCGGAAACGCTACGCGAGAGCGAACGCGAGCGCTACATCTTCCCGCAAGTGCGCGTCATCCCCCCCGGCGGACCCTACTGGAAATGGCCTTGGGAAAAAGTATACAAGGTCTCCATCGCCACTCAGACGGTGAACATGGCCTTTGACCCCGAGAATCCCATGGCCAATCAAGGCGGGCGCATGTTGGAGGCCGTGACCAAGGATCAATTGAACGTCGGCCTCACGGGCCAAATCCGTTATCGCGTCTCGGACCGCAATCTCTACGCCTACCTCTTTGGCGTGAAGAATCCTTTCGCCCACATCATGGGCTACTTCGTTTCCGTTCTACGTGAACGCATCGCCACTTTTGAAGCTCCGGCCGTCAAAGCCGAAGTGAACATCGACACACCAGTCGAAGGCAAAATCGAATCCGTGGATGAACTGGCCTCGGCCACGGGTATCTCCATCAATGACCTGCGCAAAAATCTGCGCGACCTGAACGAGCACATGGATCGCGAGTGCCGTTCTTCATCCGCGCGTTACGGCATGGTGCTGGATGCCTCGCTAATCACCGGCATCGACCCGCCGGAGGAAGTGGAGTCTGCGCTGGCGGCAATTAATACGGCCCATAACCAGGTGTCTTCTGACATCAGTTTAGCACAAGCCTCCGCCGACCAGAAGATCGTACAGTCCAAGCGGGCCGTGGAGATCGAGACCCTCAAGGCGCAAGCCGAGGTGGAACCGCTCGAGCGCATGGCCCAGCAGTTGACCGATCTGAAACAGAATGGTGCGGGTGCGCTGGAAGCTTACCGGCGCAATGTGCGCCTCTCGCTCTTCGAACAGGCTGAAAAAGTTTTCGTGGAGGTGGAAAAGTGAACGCACTCGCCCAATTCCTCATCGCAGCGGTTGTAACTTTCGTCGCCTGTTTCATCGTGGTGCCCATCGCGTTGGGGCTGATCCGCATGATCATCGCCTACACCATCGTGGAGGAGCGGCGTTGCCACGTTTACATGTTATTCGGCAAGGTCATCGGCATCATCGATGAACCAGGCTTCTACTTCCTGTTCCCGCGCCTCGGCTGGCGGGCTTTCCTGGTCCACTGGCTGGGACGTTGCCTAGTCGTGGATATGCGGATCGATCAGGAATACCTGCGCAGCCAACCGGTGAATTCCGAGGAAGGCGCTCCCATCGGTATCGGCATCTGGTATGAGATGATGATCAGCGACCCCGTGGCGTATCTCTTCAAGAACACCGACCCGCGCGGTTCACTGGCCGCAAATGTCAGCAATTCCACCGTCCGCAGCTTGAGCAACATGCCGCTGGACCTCCTGATGTGCGACCGCCATGGCATGAGCAAGACCGTGCGCGAAGAAGTCTCCGTGAAATCTCACGAATGGGGTTACAAACTCGGCTCGGTGTACATCCGCAAAGTGCACTTCCGCGATGCCGGTATGATCCGCCAGATCGAGAGCAAAGTGGTGAACCGCCTGCGCCAGGTGACCTCGGCCATCAAGCAGGACGGTGCCAACCAAGTCAGCATCATCACGAGTACCGCCGAACGCAAAGCGGCCGTGGAGTTCGCCAAAGCGAAAGCCATCCGCCCGCAGATTGTCGGCACCGCGCTCAACAAAATCTCGCAGGACAAGGAAGTGGCGACCACCATGTTCGAGATCTTGGAGATGCAGAAGCTCATCGATGGCGAAGCCCGCATCACCATCATGCCCAAGAATCATGAGATGCTCTCCAGCCTGCTGGCCTCCGGCAGCGACAAACCAACGGTCGCCCGGACTGCCCCGCGTCCGCCCAATCTCCCGGGCGAGAGCTAGATCGATATAGGATGAATCACCTCAGGGCGCAGCCTTCCGGTTGCGCCCTTTTTGTTTTTCAACTTAACGAATGGCCGCAGCCATAACCGTTGTTTTACCGGCGGCATTCTGCTAAGGCTTTTCCATGAACCATCCCGCATTACTGCTGGCGCTGTGCCTTTTGGGTTTCGGTTTTTCCCCTGCATCAATCCAAGCCGCCGACAAACCGAACATCATTTTCATTCTGGCTGATGACTTAGGGTATGGCGACCTCGGTTGTTACAACGCGAAGTCAAAGATCCCCACGCCATCGCTGGACCGGCTCGCCGCCGAAGGCCGACGCTTCACCGATGCGCATGCGCCCACTTCCGTCTGCACGCCCACACGTTACGCCATCCTCACCGGGCGTTACTCCTGGCGCACCCGTTTGCAACGCGGAGTATTGGGACCATGGGGCGAGCCCTTGATTGCTGCCGACCGGATGACGGTGGCCAGCATGCTCAAGCAACAAGGCTACACCACTGCCTGCATCGGCAAATGGCACCTCGGTTTCAACTGGCCAACCAAGGATGGCCAACCGCCATCTTCTTGGACGAACTCATTGAGCAATGTGGACTTCACCAAACCCGCCGCCGATGGGCCCATCACGCGTGGATTCGATTATTACTTCGGCGTGGGCGTGCCGAACTACCCGCCGTATTGCTTCATCGAAAACGATCGCGTGGTGGGTCATCCTTCTTTGCCAGACACTGGTCGGGCCGAAGGTTTCAACCGTCCGGGTCCGATGGTGCCGGGCTGGAAGCTGGTGGACATCCTGCCTGCCTTGTCGAAACGCGCCGTGCGCTACATCGATGAGACCGCCCCGAAGAAACAGCCGTTCTTCCTCTACTTCACCCTCACCTCACCCCATTACCCGGTGGTGCCCGCTGCCGAGTTCAAGGGCAAGACACCGGTGGGTGACTACGGTGATTTTGTGTATCAGACCGATTGGTGCGTGGGACAGGTGATGGAAGCTTTGAAGCGCACTGGTGCAGACAAGAACACCTTGATCATCTTCACCAGCGATAATGGCCCCGAGATCACCGGCGAAGTGAAACCCGGCGTGTATGATCGGGTGAAAGAATACGGTCATTACAGCATGGGCGAACTGCGCGGTGCCAAACGCGATATCTGGGAGGGCGGCCATCGTGTGCCGTTCATCGTGCGTTGGCCGGGAAAAGTTCCCGCGAATACCGTCAGTGACGAGACCATGTGCCATGTGGATTTCATGGCCACCGTCGCGAAGATTGTTGGTGCCAAACTGCCAGACAACGCCGCCGAGGACAGTTTCAATGTTTTGCCCGTGCTGTTGGGACAAAAAGCCAATGGACCGGCCCGCGAAGCCACGGTGCATCACGCCGCATCCGGCAAGTTCGCCATCCGCAGAGGCGACTGGGTACTCATCGATGCGCCGACCGGCGATGACAATCGTGCCAAAGGAGAACTGGACTGGTTAAAGAAAGAGCGCGGCTATGTATCTCACAAACAGCCGGGCGAACTCTTCAATCTGCATGAAGATCTCAGTGAACGGCACAACTACTACGCCGAGTTACCCGATAAAGTGAAGGAACTAAAAGACCTGCTGGAGAAATATAAAAAAGACGGTCGCAGCACGCCCGGCAAACCGCAGAAGAATGATGTGCCGATCGGCAGCGGATCACCCGCTGCGCAAAAAGGACAGAAG
>Ga0222714_10006426_pt1 | contig 10983 bp, 15 predicted proteins | sample C33_3DmetaG_FD_165048 | JGI IMG/M metagenome (GOLD analysis project Ga0222714, IMG submission 165048) | Estuarine water microbial communities from San Francisco Bay, California, United States - C33_3D | ecosystem: Environmental > Aquatic > Marine > Unclassified | place: USA: California... | reverse complement strand
GAAAGCGCGATCCAATTTTCTTGAATGGCTGGCCGGTCGACTAAACTAATCGCATAAACGCCGTCGTCGTCTTCGTCTAATATTAATTCAAAAGATTTTACCATATTAAGTAAACGATTAATTTGTGTTTTGTTTTGTTTTATCCTATTGTTGCTGATCGAACTATATTTCTGTCTAAACTTTGCTGAGTTGTTACATCGTTTGCTACAACGTATGCTTTTATAGGTTGTTGTTGTTGTCCCGCGATAGTTTGCGCTAGTTGATTTGTTTGACTTGCCCCAACTACATTAAACGCTGGAGGTTGTGAAACTGAACCGCCACCTCCACCGCTACCGTCTGCGCCTCCAGCATTCGGAGCGCCACCACCACCCAAAGCGGATAAACCTTTAGCAGTTGCAGCTATAACAGATCCGATACTAATAGCCATTTTAGCATATAAAACAGCCGATGTACTTAATCCAAAAATACCCTTAGTTGCAACCTCTTTAGCCGATCCGACATTTGTATTATTTATAATTTCTGCAATAGATAAAGCACCATTTGCTATTAAAGCGGCCTTTTGTAATTTTTTATTTTTTTCGCCTAATCCAGCTATAATACCAACTAATTGTTGAGCCGATTGTATAGCCGTAGCGTTTATGCTTCTCCTAGCATCTTCGGCAGCTTTTTTATCGGCTGTTATTTTATCCTCTTTTGCTTTATTGTCTGCAATTTCTTTATCGTCTCTAGTCTTTTTTGCTACCGCGTCCGCGTCCGCTTTTATTTTCTTTTGAGCGTCTATTTCATTTTGCTTTTGCGTTTGCAAAATTGCGCGTTCCTCTTCGCTTCGCCCTTGCTGAATAGCTAACTCGTTTAATCTAAAATATTTATCGTTAATATTTCTTATTTCAATATCCGTCGCCGACATTCCCTTTTCGGCTTGCCTATCTAATGCGTCCCCTATCGCCTGAGTGACTTCGTTTTCGTTTGTTGTACGTGCGTCGCTTTGTGCTTTAAGTGCGTCTTGAAAAGCCTTTTGTTCTGCTAGCGCTTCGCTATTATCTTTTTTGGTTTGCGTTTTTTGTTTTTGCCTAGCCTTTTTTGCGTCCTCAGTTCGTTCCTCATCGGCTGCTAATAATTCACGATTTAAACGCTTTGCTAACTCTTTTACATTTGCGCCGTCTTCTTGGATTGCTTTTGCGTAATCGTCCTTTGCTTTTATTTTTTTAGCGGTATATTGATCGACTTGGTCGCCGTGTTCCTGCATAAACTTTTTATTAGTCGATAGCGTGGCGTTTGCGTCTTTTTTCAATTTATCTAATGCACGACTAGAGTCGGAAGTTGCACCGACAAAATCGGTAATTTGTTGAGATACATTTGAAATAAAATTACCAAATTTTGCAAGCCCCGGGATAACCCCCAAAACTGCATTTTTAACTTTGTCAAAGTTTTGGTATAATGCAATAAGGCCTATTACAATAGCCCCGATTCCGGTACCAATTAAAGCAACACGTAAAATTTTTAATGCGGTACTAGCTCCCGTAGTTGCAACCGTACTAGCAACCGTTGCTGTCGCTTGCGCTTCAGTCGCTACTGTGTTGGCTGTAATTGCTGTAAAGGATCCGGTTTGAACAAAATTATAAAGGCCCTGTACTATTGTAGAGTTTTTAATTACTGCCCCTAATTGCTTAAAACTATCCACGCTTTCGCCTACCGCTTGAGCGCCTTGCGATAGTGCCATAGCTGACTGAACTTTCAAAAGCGCTGCCTCGGCGTTTTCGCTTTCAACACCTAGCAAAGCCATTCCGCCCTGAACTGCTGAGAAACCACCCGCGACACCGCTCAAAGAAGCTGTTAACGCTTTGAATTTCGCATCAGGATTAAACGCGTCTGTTAAGGCTTTAGCGTCCTGAATCCTATCCTTTAACTCTCCCGCTTTTTTAGCTGCGTTTACCGCCTCTCTCGAAGTCGCTCCGAATTTATCCGATAGCGCCGCTACTTCCGCCTGGGCCTCTCTAAGCTGAGATTTTAAACTTCCTAAATTATCCTTAACCTCTAAATTTACTACCTTATTTTCCATTGTCTTTTTAGTTGTTTAAATGCTTTTTTCCAGCTGTCAATTAATTCAAATTTACCTTTAGCTATTTCTATATTTTCGCTTTGACCGTAGAACTCATCGAGCGCTAAAAGGTCTAAAATGTTTTTTATCATATCGTTCTAAAATCGTTTAATAATTCAAATTGAACTTCACCTGTAGTTAAATCTGTTGTCATTGTGTTAATTAAATATCTCTTATCTCTTATAATAAGCCTATCGTTTAATTTAAGCGTAGTTAGTAATGATGTTGGTAATATTCCACTAACTTTAATTAATCTTGCTTTAGAATCAAATACATTACCTAAATAATTAGAATAATATTGGTCATATAATCCTTTATCAATAAATTCATTTGTTAAGGTTGATTGTTGTGCAGGAAAATTTAAACTATATGTGTTTGTTCCATCATTATATTCTTGTCCAAATGCTTTATAAGTAGTATAACTTGTACCTGTACCTGTTAAAGCTGTACTAAAATAAAAGTTTGTACTTGTTAAATCAGTTGTATCAGTTGGGTTATAGTCGTATAAAATAACAGGTTTAGGTATATACTTTTGTAAATCACTTTTTAATGAATAACCAACTTGTAACTTATCTTTTAAGTTGTTAAAATTTAAATCTTCAAAAGGTAATTTAATGTTATATTCATCTCCATCATTTGTAGTGTCGTAAAATAACGAACCATATTCTATTCCATTTGCAGAATTAAATCCTACGTTTACTAAAGACTCTGATTTTTCATATTCAAAATTTATTTTCTTATATGTTTTTACACGATTTAAATTTATATTATCATATTTTATGTATTTAGTTACATCTATTATATTCCCATTTTCGTAATACTCCTCTATTTGTCTTATAGTGTAATTTATACCATCTTTTGAATAGCAAGTAAGATTAAACATCTTTAAAAGTCCTGAAAAGAAATCTTCTATTTTAATTTCGGGCATATATGAACTAACAGAAACATTTGAAACTGTAACTGTTTGATTTGACGCCTTTGTCCAAGTTACCGTATTTCTTAAAGTACCATAATAATAATATGTTCTAATTATTGCAGTAGAATTAAAAGTAATTGTAGAATCTGAAATTATATAAACTGTAAAATTAGAATTATCATTTCCTAAAGAACCAAAAAAGAAACTTTGTAAACCTACAATAGATGTTGTAGTTATTTTTTTAAATTCAATTCCATTTTTATATAATAAAATACTATATGGTATTCCTGCTACAGTTGGAGTTATAGTTACTTCTAATGTTTTATAATCTTGTCTTGCTACATAAGTTTCTGTTTGTATTGAACTTCCTTGTGTCCAAGTTATTTGTACAGGAGTAGGTTTAAATTCAAAAGTATCAGCATTCTTTAACCATAAATAAGCATTTGTAAATCTTGCATCAGTTAAAAATGTACTTGGTTCTTCTGTTGTTCCATCAAAATTAATCCCAAATCGATTTTCAATCATATTTAGAATAGGTTTTAGTCTTAATGCAGGAAACAACTCATTGTAATATATTGGTGTATCTATATCGTTTATATCATTTAAACCACTTCCACCATAAACCCAATACCTATCTGAACTAATCAGAGGAAACATAATATCAGCACTCGCTGTAGTAGTTACCACTTTATCTCTTACATAAGTTGCACCATAATTAAAATCATAAGTATCATCTGTTAAATCTTTTAAGTATAAACCATTAAATTTGTCTTTTAAACTACCTAATGCACCTATAAATGTAATTGAATAATCTTGTGGCTGTCCGTCTTTGACATTTGCACTTTCTAATTGTATCTTACCACTTCTAAATAGTATCGTATCTATTTCAATATATGCATCAGCTTTAACCAATGTACTAAATCCATTATCATTGCTATTTTCGTACCAATGTCTGAAGATTTTATTATTTTGCTTTGATGCAGGTACTGTAAAAGTTTGACTAAAATCAGTAAACGTTTTAGATATATCATTTACGTTTTGAATAGAACTATTAACAGATATCTTTTCATCTGAAAATAATTCTAATCTATTGTATTCTGAAGTAACTGAATCTTTAATAAATAAGCCTACTGTTATCATACAACATCATTTATTAAATTATAATCTAATTCAAACTCAACCTCGTAATTTATCATTTTATCTTTTAAAACACTTTTTAAATCAAAACTTTGACTCTTTACAGTTACGGGTTTTTCGTCTAAAAGTACGCGTTCAGATAAAAGTAAATCGGTAACTAATTCGGCAAAATTCTCATTTACCCAACCGGTATTTAATTTTACAGTTTGTGTACCATTTACGTTAATAATTTTTGATTGGCCTATTAATGCTAAATTTGTTTTATAATTTGTATTTTTTACAGATACGCTATTTGTCTGTTGCTTAAAAAATATTATATCCTTCCAACCACCATAACGATTTATAAACGAACATCGAACAGGTGTATATTTATATTCCATAATAGGATAGCTGTAAAATATAAAAACCGTTGTATCTAATGTTATTGTAACCTTGCAACCATTAACGAAATTACTATCAAATATAACCGGTGTAATAGGTATTTTTAAGTTGTCAGTTCCAGCAACTCCGCTTAAAAGGTTTTGAGTTGTAGAATAAACTGTACCGTCAATCCTTTCATATTTTAATGTAAAACTATCTGTACTTAATTTGTCAAATAGTAAATTTAAATACTCCATTTTTAAGTCAGAAAATGAACTTTTATAATAGTAATTATTAATATTTGGATTAGCTAATAAAAATAATTTACTTGAGCTAGGGTTTTGGTAACCGTCTGAATAATTTGTAAAACCATTTACACCATAATAATAATTACCGGTTAAAGCTGTGTATGATGTTCCATTATACCAATAAGATACAACGTGAAAAATACACCATTCGTCAACGTCTTCAGCTGCAACCGTAGTTAAATTATAATTGTTTGGTTTTACGTTATCAATAAACTCTTTAACGTAATTAGAGACATTGTAAGTTGTAGTTTTTTGCGTTAAACTTGGATTGCTTTTAGATAGCGAATAATATCCTGATTGACCTGCAGTAGGTTCTGATTCTCCACTATTCCAAATAGTTAATACTATCTTACTACCAGTATGACTACTTCCTTGACTGCCAATTTCAACTAAAAAAGGGCTTCTTACTTTTACTACTTTCATTTTGTATGGTATATTATGTCAATTAATTCTTCATCAATATAAATCTCTTCTTTGCAAGTCCAAAGATTTACATATTGAGTTGAATCAATTACAGTTTCGCTTTCAATTATAAAAGTTGGCGTTTGATCTTGGCCTTTGTATATTTTTACTACGTTCATTTTTTAGGTATTAAATTATAATCTACGATTGTTTCGACATCTTTGCCGAATGATTTTACTAAGTCAATATCGATATATTTTTTGTACCCCGCTTCAAATGGCTTAGTAAAAAATAGACTCGGTTTTATCCCCCTAGCCCATACATTTTTAGCGATAATATAACCTATCGATTTAAACCCTCCTTTTGCGAATTCGCCTTTCGCGTTTCTGAATCTCACACCTCGAAACCTGGCCCACTTTTCAAAAGGCGCGGACGGGATTCGTCTCTTAAATTTATACGGACTATTCGGAGCTTGCTGACCTCTAATTTTTGAGTTTTTTGAAACTTGCGACGGATCGGCTCCCTTTACTCCCAAATCCTGGTAACTTCCGTATTCGTCCATTTTAAAACCTACAATAGTGAAACCATTTTCGGTTACTATTTCGCCTTTTATACTATCGTATAATTTACGCGTTACGTTTTTTTTGCCCTTGGTTAAATTTGACCTGGATTGCTGTATAACGTAATTACGAAATTTTAAAATTGTGTTTTCTACTTCGGTCATCGGATTGACATTTCATTACTTACCAATACGTTAAAAGTAGCGGTACACCCGGCGACTTTATCCTCGAAACGATCGGTAAAAAATTCATATGTAGTGGCGCCGTTTAATTGGTATAAATCCCTAAACAAATTGCCACGTCTTAACGACTCTACTAATCTAATCGCTACCATTGATTGTGTATTTATTACGTCCTCTTCGTTGCTATCATCATCGTTTACCAAATCCATACAAAGCACGCTTATATTATAGTTAAAAGCCTCGCCCTCTTCGGCAAATGAATTTACTATAATATGAGATATTGGGTAAATATCCTGTTTGTTTAACGCTACATTAAAAATCGATCCGCTAGAAGTAGTTTTACAAAATTTGTCTTCTAATAATTTCGCTTTGATCGTGTCTAAAATTTGGTAATATCCTATCATTTTTTTAACATTTTAATTTCCATTTCGTTTTTTTCCTTTTCAAAAGTTAGAAACGTCAGGCATTCGTAAATATTTATTTTTGCAGCTGCTTCAAAATTGAGGAGACTTCCTCCCGCAATTGCATAAAGGCTGGCGTACCAACCCCACCGGCGACCAAATTGGGCGTTTGAATCAAATCCGCCACAGTCTTCTCCAAATAACTCAGGGAAGCTGTCAATAAGTCGCTGCTTAAATTCCAAAAAAAAACATTCGCACCTAAAACCACATCGAGCGGCATTGATTTCATAACCTCGGCGTAATCGGTCGTCCCGGAATAGGGCGCTATTTCGTAAGTGTTTTTAAATTCTTTTACAATGGGCCTGTATAAAATAGCCATTGCCCGATGTATGTTATTCCAATCGGCTAAATACGAATCGAGGTTTGAGTATTCGTCAAACGACATATCCTCTAGCTTAGGAATAAAACCGAATTTTGTACCGTTGTGCGTAAAAGTTGGGATTAAATTTGTTTGTTCTTTAAAAGCGTTTTCTATTTTGCCTACAATATCGATAACATCTTTATAACGCATATTTGCGACGTCCGATAATTTCACATTACAAAAAATTTGTACTGTTTTTTGCAGCATAAAATTAGTGTCCTGATTATCTTTTAAAATATCTAAATAGTTTTGATATTGCGATAAAGTAATTTCGCTTAGTTTAGTCGGGATTGTTACGTTTACTTTCATAAATAGTAAACGAATTTTTAAAAAAAGTGTTTCGTTTTTTAGTAGATAAAATATTTGCCGGAGTTTGGATTATCTAGGTGATGAATAACGTTATACCTAATTCCGTCAATTGCGTGATTGTAAGCGTCGATATATAATTTGCCTACTCGATTTAAGTAAACGTAATTATTTAGCTCCTTTGCTATATCGTGGCTGTTCTGCTCGACTATAATCTCAAAATCTTGCATTCGGACTATACCGCTTTCGATCGTTCCTTTTTTAACGCCTACGACATTTATAGAAAAGGCTTTCATATCCTCAATCAAACGACTCTCAGAACTATCAGCCACTATCAATTTATCGCCTGTAATTGATTTGACTAATTGGCAAAGCTCGTGAGTTTTGAGTTTGTTTTGATAAATTTTTTGCTTTACGTAAAGTTTCTTTTTTGTGTTATCGATTGCGACCTCTGTTAAGGTATCCGGATCAATAGAAAACCCGAAGTCCATACCAAAAGAGGTCTGTAAATTATCCGGGTTAAATTCGCCGAACTTCCAATTTGTAAAAACTACGCCCTCGGCTTTGTCTAACCAACCGCCCAAAATTACGTGTTCGTATTTTTTTGGATTGTTAATTTTAACCTGTTCAACTTCGTGCAAAAAAGACGGATCTAAATTTTCGATGTTATCTTTGTACGTGGTGTGTATGTAAGTAACGTTATCCTTTTGGCCGTTAAATCCCTCCTGTATTCCAACTTGCTCGAAAAATTTTTTATAAATCCAATGCTCTTTAGTGCTTGGATTGAGAATTAAAATAACGCGGTTTTGTTTACCCTTTTGCCGGATTGAAAAGTTTATTTTATCAAATATAGATTCGTCTGTTAACTCTTCGGCCTCATCTAATATCCAGGTTGTAACGCCCTGGAGTGATTTTAAATTTGCAGTTTGATCGCCAGAGCTTGTTTTAATTCCTTTAAAAATAATTTCGCTTCCGCTTTGTAGATTTACGATTTCAGATTTGCGAATATCAAAAGCGTGATTTAATTCTAGCAGTTCTATTTTTTCTTGAAATTCTGGGATAATAGACAAGTGCGCTGAGGTCATCGTTTGCCGTGTAAATAAAATCTTATGTCCTTTTTCAAACGATAAAAGAGTAGCAAATCGCCCAACCTCAAACGATTTACCACTCCCACGACCGCCAGTTATAATAAAATACCTAGTCGGATTTATTAATTTATTCCAATGCTTCGGGTGTTTCTTGATCATACAATTTTGTAATATCGAAATTTGAAACTTCAACCTTTTGATCAATTGTTTGCGTTGGCAGTCTGAAGTAATATTTGTAAAATAATTCAACGGCCCAACGTTCCCCCAATTCGATAGCCTGGGCGTGAACTTGAATAGCTTTTTGACAATACGGGCTAAGTTGTAAATGTGCGTCCTGAAGTTCGGTTTTTGACATTAATCGTTTGTCATCGGGCCGAACTGCTTTAGTGCTATGCCCTCCGTTTTCTTTTCGAGTTGCCATTTAATACAATTTAACCAATTAATTATTTTATTTTAACCAATGGTCTCAAATTATCTAAATAGTGTCTCCATTGGCTGTTATTATCTCCAGCGTCGGCAGTTCCAAAATACTTATTGTAAATCGGGATTAATACCGCTTTTGCCTCTAGGTTTAATTCCTGAGTTCCTTTGAAAAAATCGGTTAGGATTTTTGTTTCATCATCTGTTATTTTTAATGCCATAATCTAAAAGTTTTTTATTTATTTTTAAAAGTGTTCTGTAAACAAATTGATAATCGTAATCATATTTTTTGGCAAATTTACGCAAACTAGTTTTATTTTCAATATATTGTAGATAAAACATTTTATCAAACCAATGCCACGTATTTATAAAATCTAAAATCGGGTTTATGTCGGGCTTTTCAAAATCCTCGTCAATCTGATCCAGGTTTTCAATAATTTGTACCGTTTGCAATTTACGTTTTTTTTGCGAATCTAAGCAAATAGATCGTATTACAGAGTGAAAATAAGATGTATTTATATTTTCTTTGCCGTGAATTTTTATGTACGCCTCCTGTACAATATCTTCCGGATAGTCAGTTACGCCGTATTTTACGGCTAATTTAATCCAGTATTGATGTTTGGCGTAAATTTCGATCATTTATTTTTGATTCAAATGTAAGATAAATTAATTTACCTTCAAAGAATAAAATTTTATGAATTAATGCCTCCTGATTTTTATCGAGTTTCATTAGGCCATTGCGGTAAGGTATTATTTTTTCGCGTTCAATAAGGTACCGGATAACGTATGTCGTTTGTCCTGTTTCTTTAGCTATTTGAGAAATTTTCTTCATTGGATAGGTATTTTGCTAGTCGGCGAACTGATGCAATAGCTTCGGGTTTACATCTTACGGCGTATGTTTTTAGATTTGTTTTTGGCCGCCCAGCGTTTGCCCGGCGACCGCCTCTATTTTCTTGTTTAGTCATTTGGTATAAAACAGTTTGATAGTTCAACAAAACCGAATAATTTTTCGTCTGTTAAGTAGATTAGTCTATAAGCGTTTTCAATAGTCATTTCGCTAACTGATACGCAAAGGCTTAATTCTTTTTTTAAAGATCTCATCATAGCTGGGAATTTTTTAGCGTCCTCGTTCATAGCTTCAATTAGTTCGGGTTTCAATCTTTCTAGTAGTGTTTTCATAGTTCTTAGTTTTCTTGTTCTAGTATAAAAGTTATTAATCTTGATATTTCAATGCGCTCTGAGTACGTTAAGCCTCTGAAAGATGATGTTCTGTGATACGTGTAACCGTATTCTTTTGCGAGCCTGTAGGCTAATTGGTGTAAATTCATAATTAAAATTTGTTCAAATGTGTTAAATAAGACTTATATGCTAAATAGACTGCTTCAATTTGTTTAAATTCTTGTGTGTTTCTTTGAGTTTCATAAACTTCATCTGATTCAAAGAATAAATCCCACTCTTGAATTGTCTGTAACTTACAACCTATTCTTATTTTATCATCTTGAATTGAGTGATTCCATTTGCAGTAAATAGGTAAATTTGCATAACGTAAATCTGCACCACTTAAATTTGCACCACTTAAATCTGCACCACTTAAATCTGCACCACGTAAATATGCATCACTTAAATCTGCATAACGTAAATTTGCACCACGTAAATCTGCATCACTTAAATTTGCATAACGTAAATTTGCACCACTTAAATCTGCACCACGTAAATATGCATCACTTAAATCTGCACCACTTAAATTTGCACCACTTAAATTTGCACCACGTAAATCTGCACTACGTAAATTTGCACCACTTAAATTTGCACCACTTAAATTTGCCTTTTCAATAGTTTTTTTTATAGTATTTTTTTCGCATTCATATTCAAAAAGCAAATTTCCAAATATTGATTTTATTTCTATTTTCATAATTAAAATTTATTTAAAACGATTAGTGTTATTGTAAAAATACAAGCCATAAATATTAAGGCCATTCCGAAGTCTTTTAAATTTTGTTTCATTTTGATTTGATTTTTTAGTTATTATTATGAGCCAAAGATAATACTTATTTTGATATACGCAATAATAAATCAAAAATATTTTTAAAATCTTCTAAATTTTTTACTACAAAGTATTTAAACCCCATTTGTGACACGTTTTTTTCAAAGTTTATCTGTACTTCCGATTGCTTACCTTTATAGGTTTTAACCTCAATAAAAATAGTTTGTGCATTTGGTAAAAGGATAATTAAATCCGCAACGCCTGGAAGTAATCCGGTATTTTTTAATTTTTTGGCTTCGGCTACGTTTCGGGATCCGCCGTTTGGAACTGAAAAAATCATTCCTTTTATGTAATTTCTAAAGTAAATTACTATTTGTTGTTGTATTTGATCTTCGCTCAT
>Ga0222714_10006425_pt1 | contig 10984 bp, 8 predicted proteins | sample C33_3DmetaG_FD_165048 | JGI IMG/M metagenome (GOLD analysis project Ga0222714, IMG submission 165048) | Estuarine water microbial communities from San Francisco Bay, California, United States - C33_3D | ecosystem: Environmental > Aquatic > Marine > Unclassified | place: USA: California... | reverse complement strand
ATCATGCGGCTCAAAGCAGACTGCTGGGCGCGCTCGTATTTGGCCAAGTTTTCCTCGGTGAGTTGATCGGGGTTTAGTTGAGTTTTGCCCACACTAGCGCGAGCCTCTACAATCTCTTGCAGGGTGCTTTTCTCAAATTTGCCTTCGGCTTTGATCGATTGAGCGATCTCCACAATTTTGTCGGCTCGGTTTTGGTACTGTACCTCTACGTTGCTCCAAGTCAATTCCACATTGGCTTCTTCGTTGACAAGACCGTTGTAGGATCCACAACTCCACATGCCCAAGAGTACGAATACACCAATGATCAATAAGGTTCTTAGTTGTTTGCTGTTCATTTTGTTTTATAGGTTAGCGAGAATACATCTGCAAAATGCATGCTCAATTGTTCTTTGACACTTTCCATGTCAATTTGTCTGCCTAACTCGGATTTCATGCTGCTGACTCCTTTATCGGCGATGCCGCAGGGAACAATGTGTTGGAACATGCGCAAATCGGTATTGACATTGAGCGCCAAGCCATGCATGGTCATGTAACGGCTGCATTTGATGCCGATAGCCGCAATTTTGCGCTCGTTGGACAGTCCCACGTCGATCCACACACCAATGCGATCATCTACCCGGGTTGATTCAATGCCAAAATGACGCAAGGTTCGAATGATGGCCTCCTCGATGGACCAAACAAAGTCCTTCACGCCCATGTTCATGGGTTCCAGGTTGAAAATGGGATAGGCGACCAATTGTCCAGGTCCGTGATAAGTAATGTCACCGCCCCGTTCAATTTCAAAGGCTTCGGCTCCGATTTCGGCCAAACGCTCATCAGAGATCAGCAAATGCTGCCAATTGGCTCGATTGCCGAAGGTATAAACGGGATTGTGTTCCACCAAAATCAGAGAATGGCCCGGCACTTGTCCCGCCTTTTTGGCTTCCAAGCCTGAATGGAATAAGGTTTTTTGCAACTCCCAAGTTTCCGCATAGCGTTCGAAACCCTGGTCGCGCAATTTGCAAATATGCATGGAGCAAAGGTAGGTGAGCACCTGGTTTTTGTCCTAGTTTGGAATGCACCTTTGTTGGCAGCGATGACACCGCATGAAGTAGGTATTTGGGGGGAAGAATGGGTTTGTGCTCAGTATACACTAGCCGGGTATTTATTGGTTAGTCATCGATACAAGACTCCTGATTTTGAATTGGATTTACTGCTGGTGAAGCAGGATTTGATGGTAGCTGTCGAAGTGAAAACCCGCCGACTGACAAACTTTTTACCCGATTCCATTCCCTGGGATTTTCGCCAGAGAAATCGAGCCTGGAAGGGTTTGAAATTTTTAGCTTGTAAGAATCAGAAAATCAATAAGTTTAGGTTGGATTTTTCAGCTGTTTATTACAGCGACAACCAGCGAATGATGCGCGTACAAATAGGGGGTACAGATCGAATAATTCACCCGAATCAGGCCGCGTTTTTATCCCATCCGGTTTCTATGATGCAGAATCCCCGCTAGATTTAAACTTACTTTGCGCCCCATGAATTTACGCCCTATATATAAGGTATTCATCCTCGCTTGTTCCTTGATGTTGTCCCCCTTGATGGCCCAACACCACTGTGGAACAGATGAGTTTTATCAGGAGCAGTTGAACCTGAATCCGTCCCTCAAGGTGATTGAAAATCAATACAATGAAGAGTGGAAGGCTCAGATGAATTCCGTTCAATCAAGGGCTTCCATTTATACGATTCCTGTGGTGTTCCATGTCATCCACACCAATGGTCCAGAGAACATTAGCAGGGAACAGATTTTGGATCAACTTCGGGTCTTGAACGAAGATTTCAATAAGAAAAACGCCAACATTGCAAATTTGCGCTCAGCGTTTACCTCTCGTGCGGCTGATTGCCAAATTGCTTTTGAATTGGCTAAAGTTGATCCCAATGGCAATTGTACCGATGGAGTCAACCGAATTTATTCATCGGCTGGAGTAGAAACTTCCATGACGAGCGAGCCGGTCAAGCAGCTCATTTACTGGGATAAAAATAAGTACCTCAATATTTGGGTTGTATCCAGCATTGCCCCTAGTGGTGGTGGTTCAGGTACAGTATTGGGCTACGCGGTTTTTCCATGGATGAACAACCGAGATGGGGTAGTAGTTCGCCATGATCGCGTGGGTTCCATTGGAACAGCGGCTTCTACCGATGGTGGGCGTACTCTTACCCATGAAGTGGGTCACTGGTTGGGATTGTACCACACTTTCCAAGACGGTTGCACCGGTGGTGATCAGTGTGACGATACCCCTCCTGTGAACGGAACCTTCACCAATGCCAGTTGTCCTGCCAATGGAAACAGTTGTTCCAACGATTCTCCCGATTTGCCTGACATGTGGGAGAATTTCATGGATTACAGCGATGGCAAGTGCATGTCGGCCTTTACGACCAATCAAAGGAGCCGTATGCATTATTTTCTAGGTCAAACTCCAAGGAAAAACCTCGTTACTAGCAGCAATCTCTCGTCTACTGGCGTTGTAAATTCCAACGTAGCTCCCAAAGGCTTGTTCAATGCAGACAAAAGAGTGGTTTGTGCAGGAGATGCTGTTCAGTTCTACGATTTGAGCTGCAAAGGTGGGCCTACAGTATGGTCCTGGTCCTTGCCGGGTTCGTCTTCCCCCAATTCCAGCCAAAAAGACCCCAAAGTCATTTACCAAACGCCGGGTACGTACAAAGTAAGTTTGACCGTTCAAAACAATTACGGCAGCAACAGCTACAGCCAAGATACTTACATAACCGTACTGAAAGCCAATGGGGAAAATCAGGCGAAGTGGGAAGAGGATTTTGAAGCGGCTGATCCTTTTGGTTCGGGTGCTTTTGCGCATAGCTCACCCGCTGGTTCTCAGTTTTCCTATTTGAATACGATTGGCTTCAGTGGAACGCACAGCATCAAAGCGCCGATCATCACCAATACCGGTGTTGGAAAGGTATACAGCTTTACCACTCCCTCTTTTGATTTCACTTCTCTGGGTGGGCAATCGCCTAGAATGACCTTCTATGTGTCGTATGCTCAGCCCTCAGCCGATGTCAGCGAGACATTGCGGGTATTCATTTCAACTGACTGTGGCGGCTCCTTTACACAAATTTTGGAACGCAGTGGGTCTGCCTTGTCTTACACCGGTGCTACTTACGCCAGCAATTTTGTTCCTTCAGCCAGCAATCAGTGGAAATTGTCAGGGATTCCTTCTTTGAATTCGCTGGGATTTGGTTCAGCGACCAACGCCATGTTTCGATTTGATGTAGTAAGCTCTGGAGGAAATCCAGTTTACATCGATAATATCAATTGCAGCCCCTGGTATGCCGGAACGGAAAACACCGAGTGGGAAGAACTGTCCATTTATCCAAATCCTTCCGATAAGGGAGTGACCATTCGTTACGATGCCCAGCACTGGGGTCCAAACGTCGAGCTAACCGTTTGGGATGCACAGGGCCGATTGTGTGAAAAAATCAATGCTACGCATTGGGACCAAACAGCTGGAGTTTTCCAACTGGATCGAAATCAAATCCCAGAATCGGGTGTTTATTTCGCAGAATTGAAATCAGACACTTACCGCATTCGCAAGCCATTTGTATTGATACCCTAAAATGATCAAAAATCTAGTCATAGTAGAGTCGCCAGCCAAGGCGAAAACCATCGAAAAATATTTGGGCCCTGATTTCAAGGTTACCTCGAGCATGGGGCATGTTCGGGATTTGCCCAAAGGAGACGGCGCCATCGATATCGCAGGAGGCTTTAAACCGAAATACGAAGTGTCTGCTGATAAAAAGAAATTGGTCAGCGAATTGAAGAAGTTGTCCAAGCAAGCCGAAATGGTCTGGTTGGCGACAGACGAAGACCGAGAAGGAGAGGCCATTAGCTGGCATTTGTACGAGGAGTTGGGATTAAAGGAATCCAATACCAAACGCATTGTTTTCAATGAAATTACCAAAACGGCCATATTAAATGCGGTGGCAAATCCACGCAGCATAGATCGCCATCTGGTCGATGCTCAGCAAGCTCGTAGGGTTTTGGATCGATTGGTCGGTTTTGAGTTGTCACCCATATTGTGGAGAAAGGTCAAGCCCTCCTTGAGCGCTGGACGCGTGCAAAGTGTGGCTGTCCGATTGGTCGTAGAACGCGAAAGAGAAATACTTGAATTTACCGCTCAAAGCGACTTCCGGGTACAAGGATTTTTTACAACCTCCAAGGGTGGGGCATTGAAGTCGGAAAGCAAGTTGAAATTCACAACCGCCGCTGAAGTGGAGGCCTTTTTAGAGAAACACCAAGAGGCTGAATTTCACGTGAGCGATTTGCAAGTGGCTCCGGCATTTAGAAGTCCGGCTCCACCGTTTACTACTTCGACCCTACAACAAGAAGCTTCGCGCAAATTGGGCTATGATGTAAGCCGAACCATGCAGTTGGCTCAAAAGCTGTATGAAAACGGCCACATCACTTACATGCGTACCGACTCGACCAACTTGAGTCAATTGGCTTTGAATGCCGCCAAAGAAGAGGTGGTGAGTCAATACGGCGAGGCTTTCAGCCACACACGCCAATACGCGACCAAGAACCATGGGGCACAAGAGGCTCACGAAGCCATTCGTCCCACCTTTTTCTCCAATCACAGTGCAGGTTCTAACCCACAAGAGCGCAAATTGTATGAGTTGATTTGGAAACGGGCTATTGCGTCTCAAATGTCAAAAGCTGAATTGGAAAAAACCACCATCAGCATCGATACGGCCCAACAGTCGGCTCCGTTCAAAGTAGAAGGCGAAGTCATTCGCTTCGAAGGATTTTTGAAAGTTTACTTGGAAGGACGCGATGATGAAGATGACGAAGAACAATCGGGTCTGTTGCCGGCTGTGGAAGTAGGGGAAGCTTTGGTTCGAGACAGCATTCGGGCTACCCAGCGCTACCAAAAACCAAAGCCGCGTTACACCGAAGCATCGCTGGTAAAAAAGTTGGAAGAACTGGGTATTGGAAGACCTTCGACTTATGCTCCAACCATCAGTACGGTTCAGAAGCGTGGCTATGTTGTCCAGGAGAACCGAGAGCCGTCCAAGCGAAACATTGAGTGCTTGGAATTGAATGACGATGGCATAAAAAAGTCCATTCAAAGCGAGAATTATGGGCAGGAGAGAAACAAGTTGTTCCCCACTGACATTGGATCTTTGGTGACCGATTTCTTGTTGACCCACTTTGATCAAATCATGGATTTCGGCTTCACCGCCAGTGTTGAAAAGCAGTTTGACGAAATTGCCCAAGGAATGAAGGCATGGCAAGACATGTTGACGGAGTTCTATGGCCCATTCCACTCAACGGTTGCCCAAACGGCCGATACAGCTGAACGAGTGACGGGTGAGCGAATCTTGGGGGAAGACCCCAAAAGCGGCTTGCCCATTTTGGCTCGAATGGGTCGATACGGAGCCTTGGTTCAAAAAGGGGATAAAGATTCAGGTGTAGATCCCGTTTTTGCCAGCCTGCAAGCCGGGCAAACCTTGGAATCCATTACGCTTGAGGAAGCCTTGAAGTTGTTTGAATTGCCCCGCGAAATTTGTGTCATTGAGGGAGAAGCTGTGATTGCAGCCGTAGGTCGTTACGGGCCCTATTTGAAATACAAGGGTAAGTTCTTTAACGTTTCGGCCGATACCGATCTCATCGGTATGACGGAATCACAGGGACAGGCCATCATGGCTGAATTTCTGAGCCAACCCCAGTATCCTCTTGAAGTGGGTACTCATAACGGCCATGCCTTGCTGGTCAATAAGGGTCGTTTTGGTCCCTATGTGAAGTACGATAAGCTTTTTGTCAGCATTCCAAAGGGAGAAGATCCCAGTACTATCACCGAAGAACGGGCTATTCAATTGGTAGAAGCCAAGTTGAAAGGGGAAAAAGCAGCGGCTTTGAAAGAATTGGATGCTGCGAATGGTATTGTGATCGTCGACGGTCGTTACGGTCCCTACATCAAGCAAGACAAAGTCAATGCTCCCATTCCCAAAGGAACCGATTGGAATGAAGTGACCTTGGAGCAGGCCCAAGAGTGGTTGAAAGAAGCAGCGAGCAAGAAAAAAGCTCCCGCCAAAAAGCGCAAGTAATGGATTACAAGCAACTCCCGGCGATGATCAGCCTTTTGGATGATTCTGATACGGAGGTTGTCAGAATTGTGGAATCTCGTTTGATAAGTGAGGGGATTTCCATTGTTCCAGAGTTGGAGCAAGCCTGGTTTTCATTGAGTGAAGGGCCCATATCTGGGAAATTGGCTGAAATCATCAGTGAAATTCAGCATAAGGATCTGTGCCAGGCTTTTGAAGAGCTTTGGTCCAAACCCCATGTTTCGCTATTGAAGTCCTGGATTTGTTTGAGTCGGGTTCAAGCCCCTCAACTGGAAGATATCGACATTCGACAGAAAATAAATGAATTAAAACTGGATGCTTGGGCGCAATTTGGATCCTTGAGAGACCCTTTGCAACAAATGTCCGTTCTGAATGATGTGTTGTTTCGGCAGCACCAATTTCAGGGCAATTCCAGTCAGTACCACGCCATTGAGAATTCCCTTATTCATGAAACCTTGAAGAGGAAATTGGCCAATCCTATCAGCTTGTCCATGTTGTATATCATTGTGGGACAGTCACTGGGGCTTCCTGTTTTTGGAGTGAATCTGCCTCAGCACTTCATAGTGGCCTATTGCGAAATGGATCAACCACCCTTGAGGGAAGGTATCTATGAACAAGAAATATTGCGTGTAGAGCACGTAAATAAACCCTTGTTTTACATCAATCCCTTCAGCAAAGGCCAAATATTCAAGAAGGAGAGTTTGGATGCCTTTCTAAAGGTTGTGGACGTGAATCCGCAGGAAATGTTCTATGATCCCTGCGATGAGCGAGAGATCGCCAAACGGGTACTCCGTAACATGTACCATGCCTATGGCCAAGTGCAGCAAAGCGACAAGCAAGTTCAAGTTTGTGACCTGATGCGCATTGCGGGCATGGAGAACGAGTGGCCCTTGAGGCCGAATGAGTAGCTCAAAACACCCGCATCTGCCCTGTTTGGGTATCCCGTAAAAAACCCCGATTTTTGCTCTACCAAACTGTATGGCTGAAAAACCAATTTTAATGCCCAAAATGGGCGAAAGCATTGCAGAAGCCACCATCATTCGATGGTTGAAAAATGTGGGTGAACGGATCGAAAAAGATGAGCCGATTGTTGAAATTGCCACCGATAAAGTAGATAGCGAGATTCCCAGTACCGAAGCCGGTATTTTGACCCAGCAATTGCATGGGGAAGGCGCTGTAGTGAAGGTCGGAGAGCCTGTAGCCATGATAGGCTCAGATGGACAATCGGCACCTCTGTCTGCGCCAACTGTGGTGGCAGAAACCAAGCCAGAGCCTGCTGTTCAGGCAGCCCCAATTGAGGTTGAAAAAGCAGCAGAAATGGTAGCTGAACAAATCCAACAAGTTCAAAGTCAATTGCAGTCCAGTGAGGGCTCGCGCTTTTACTCTCCTTTGGTCATGAACATTGCTCGTACAGAGGGAATTTCCATGACAGAATTGGAAAATATACCCGGTACGGGTAAGGAAGGTCGAGTCACCAAAGCCGACATCATGGCTTATTTGCAGTCGGGTCGAACTGCTAGCGCAGCAGCAGCCGCGTCTACTCTCAATGAGGCACCTGTAGCGCAACCCGCAGCAACCCTTACGGCGGCTCCTGCAGCTACTCCTGCTCCCAAGCCTGCCGCCAAGGTGGCAGTATCACTCAATCCTGGTGATGAAGTAGTGGAGATGGATCGAGTGCGCAAGCTCATTGCTGACCACATGGTCATGAGCAAGCAGACGAGCCCCCATGTTACCTCTTTTGTTGAGGCTGATGTGACCAATTTGGTGGCTTGGCGCAACAAAGTGAAAGAGTCCTTCAAAAAGAGAGAAGGGGGGAATATCACCTTTACTCCCTTGTTCATTGAAGCCATCACCAAAGCCATCAAGGATTTCCCCATGATCAACGTTTCGGTTGATGGAGATAACATCATCAAGCGCAAGGACATAAACGTAGGTATGGCGGTTGCTCAGCAAAACGGCAATCTGATTGTTCCCGTCATCAAAAATGCTGACAGCATGAATTTGTTGGGCATTACCCGTAAGGTCAATGATTTGGCCAACCGCGCTCGCGTGAACAAGCTCAGTCCAGATGAAATTCAGGGAGGAACCTATACGCTGACCAATGTGGGTTCATTTGGCAATGTATTTGGTACTCCTGTGATCAATCAGCCTCAGGTGGCCATCATGGCCGTGGGTGCCATTCGCAAAAAACCAGCAGTCATGGAAACCGAATACGGTGATGTGATTGCCATTCGTCACATGATGTACCTGAGTCACAGCTATGACCACCGAGTAGTAGACGGTGCCTTGGGCGGAATGTTTGTTCGCCGAGTGGCCGACTACCTGGAGCAGTGGGACCTAGACCGCGAGGTTTGATAAGCGTCTGAAGGGTTGTAATTTGCTGCCCTTGGAATCAAAAATTTTACTTTGGTGCAAACTCAGTAGCCTTGCCTTGTTGACCTTGGCCGGTCTCATCTTTTGGGACGAATGGGGTGGATACCAAGCTCGAATGGACAAGGTACTGTTGCATCAGGCCGAAATGTCTTCAAATGGAGAGATTTCCTATGGAATTGTATGCGGTACTCCCGAACAATCTTCTTGGATTGCCATTGACTCTGCCTCTTATTTTCGCATTCAAGACCGGGATTCCATTTGTCTGTATTCCACCCAGTGTAGGGGGCGTATCAGAGGTTTTTTGGATGAAAGACATCCCTCTTATTCTGAGCGATTTGAGGCTAGCGCATGGACGCTGACACCTCTGGTAGAGGTTTGGGGAATGGCCCTTGTTATGGCCCTTCTTTGTGTTTTGGTTTGGGTCATACCTGATTTTAGTATTCGAGCAGGAATTTGGTTTTTTGCCGCCTCAATGAGCGTTTACCTATGGTGGTTTTCAGTGGCCTAGCCAATTTGAAACAGGAGTGGCAGTTGTTCCGATCCCAGCGATCGGGCCAGTTGTTTTTGCTTTTTCTCGTTTTGGCAGTAGCCTATCAGATTTGGGCCCAACGCTCTTGGGTTGATACGGGAGAATATGTAAGAAAGGCTGAGTCTTTGTTTCAAGGATGGAATCCTCTGGCGGGTGATAGAATCTTAGAAGAATCGCGCCGTACGCCCGCGTTTGGATTGATTCTGATGGCACTTGGGCCCTTCTATGCCCTGGTTTCTGGAGTAGCGACACTGTGGCTTATGCTAAACACTAGACGCTGGGTTCGCCAAATGAGTTCTTACAAGAGAGCGGCTGATTGGGCAACGGTATTTTTCATGCTTCATCCCTTGACCTGGATTTACGCCGTAGTTCCCATGCCGGAATTGTGGTGTTTGCTTCTACTGGTTGGCTGGCTGAAGGCCATTGTTTCGTCCAAGAGTCTAAGTATGTCCATTCATGCGGCTGCATTGCTCGCAATGAAACCCGTCTTTATTTTGTTGATTCCCTTCAATGCTCTGGCTATACTCTGGCTGCCAGGGTCTAGGCAAGTTTGGAAATCACTGTTTGTATCTTGTCTGATTCCCTTGTTGGTATTGACTGCTGGCTGGCTGATGAATTTGCAAACTATGGGTGTCGGACATTATTCGTCGATGGGTATTTGCAACGCCGTGGAGTACAATTTGCCGTCTTATCAATCCGGGTTTCGATACGAAGAAACGGCTACCCACCCAGCTGAAGCGCTGTCCCATGCTCAGCAGGTCATTCGAACGGTCACAATGGAAAATCCTTTGTCCGTTATGGGGGTTCACTTCAGAGGGGTACTGGTGGGATTGTTGGATCCAGGGCGATACGATGCATGGTCGTTTTTGGGCGCGAGCGGAGATATGGGGGTGATGAAGGCCCTTAACGAAGGTCGCTGGCCAACTGGGGCTTCTTTAGGGGGGCTTGTTTACATGCTGTTGGGTTCCGTCTTGAATCTGGTTTTTCTGTTCTTCATTATACGTGGTTTACAGCCTCAATTGGGCTATCGGCAGCACTTGTTTTTTGGACTGTTCTGCCTGCTATGGCTGGGCGTTGTCGGTCCCGTGGCTTCGGCGCGGTATACCCTGATTCTTTATCCGCTGTTGGCCCTGTGGTTCGCCGACGGATGGCAACGAACCTTTCCATCACGAACATGAACATTCTCATCATTAGCGATAACCACGGCCATTGGGATCAGCCCATATTGGAACAAGTCAATTGGGCGGACGAGGTTTGGCACGCGGGCGATTGGCTTAATGACAGTTTGAAAATGGAAATCGATCGCTTGGGAAAACCCTTGTTTTCGGTGTATGGCAATGCTGATGGTCAAGACCTTCGAGTGCATTACGATGAGTTCTTGGTATTGGAAAGGCAAGGAATTCGCATTCTAATGGTGCACATTGCCGGCAAAATAGGAGTGTATACGACAAAGGTAAGGGAGCGCATTGCTGAGCTGAAACCCGACTGGTTGGTGTGCGGTCATTCCCACATTTGCAAGGTTCAATTTGACCAGAGATTTCATCTAATGTATTTGAATCCAGGTGCTTGCGGATTGCAAGGGTTTCACAAAGTTCGAACGGCCTTGAGGTTAGTCTTGGAGGCTGGTAAACCCAAGACTTTGGAGGTCGTAGAATGGGAGCGAAAAAATCTATAAAAAAATCTCATTCGTGCTTTGAAAAGATGTGGTTCTCAACATACATTTGCACTCCGTTCTGAAAGAGCATGCCCAGGTGGCGGAATTGGTAGACGCGTTGGTCTCAAACACCAATGAGGTAACACTCGTACCGGTTCGACCCCGGTCCTGGGTACCAAATCGAACACAGTGTCGAAAAAACATTCTCTTCAGATCACAACAATCGACGGCCTCACAATGGCCGTCGATTTGTTTATACCCGAGTTGGGCGATGGTCCCTTTCCGGTGTTGGTGTATGGCCACGGTTTCAA
>Ga0222714_10006424_pt1 | contig 10984 bp, 8 predicted proteins | sample C33_3DmetaG_FD_165048 | JGI IMG/M metagenome (GOLD analysis project Ga0222714, IMG submission 165048) | Estuarine water microbial communities from San Francisco Bay, California, United States - C33_3D | ecosystem: Environmental > Aquatic > Marine > Unclassified | place: USA: California... | reverse complement strand
CGACCGACCGACCGACCGACCGACCGACTCCACATACACAAAGACCAAGAAAGCCATGAATGTGTGCACATCATCGTCGTCGTCGTCGTCGACGCATCGTCGTATATATCGTATAGTGCGTCACAAACACAGCCATCACGGCGTCGTCAGGCGCACGACCACTCGTCGTCGATGGTCTCTCCCACTCTATAGTACGCACGCAATCGCCCATGTAAAGTCGCGCACGGCCACTCGTCGTCGATGGTCTCTCCCACTATATATATAATACGCACGCAATCGCCCATGTAAAGTCGCGCACGAGTCCTCGCGCGCGAGATCCCACGCCCGCGCGCCGCGGCGTCGGTCGTTGCCGCACTGCGCGGCGTCGGTCGTCGTCGTCGTGCGGGGCGCGGCGCGACGCGAGGGGGGCGACGCGAACGGCACGGCGCGAACGGCGCACCGCACATTTCGTCTATTTCTGTCGATCGACGACCGGTGCGCGAGTCGCGCGAGCGCGACGACCATCCCGCGAGGACGGCGCGCGATTGCTTGCCAGGGGACGCATCGGTCCATCGGTCCATCCATCCATCCATAGGGCGTGGTGCGCACGACGCGAGGTACGCACGCGCGACGCGAACGCGCGACGCGAACGCGCGCGACGCGTACCATATCGACGCATATAGTCGCGCGCGCGTCGGCGCGGCGCGGACGTCGCGACGACGACGACGACGGCGGCGGCGCGCCATCCATCATCATCATCGCCCGCGTGCCGGCGATGTGTCGACGTCGCGGGATTCGCCGCGCGCGTCGGTCGCGCGACGTGCGCGCGACGCGCGCGAGGGCGCGACACCCACCGCGCGAGGATGTCGATGCGCGTAGTCGCGCGCCGCTCGCGCGCGGGCGTCGCCGGCGCGGGCGTGGACGTCGGCGCGCGCGGTCGGCGCGAACCCCACGCGCGATGGGTGTCGGCGGGGTGATAATATCCTGAGATTTTGTCCCCGAGACATCGCGCGCGCGAGCGGCGATAAAAGGTGATTGGTCGTGGGTTGATTTTGACGGTTTTTTTTGTGTCGTTCGTGTGCGCGAATATTCATATATAGACAACAGGGTGTGTAGCACGACAATAGGGCGAACGGGTGCGCGGGGCGACATGGCGAACGAGTCGGCGGGGCGCGCGGCGTTGTTGCCGGGCGTCGCCGGGAAGCGGTGCGCGCACTGTAATACGCACACGACGCCGTTGTGGCGTAATGGACCTGATGGGCCTAAGACGCTGTGTAACGCGTGTGGTGTGAGGGATAATCGACGACACGCCAAGGCGAATCGTGTGGTGAAGCCTGGTGGGGGTGGGGGGGGCGTCAAGGCGACGTCGGGGAGTAAGGCGAGCAAGACGAGCGAGAAAAAGTCGTCGCCGAAGGGGTCGCCGAATAGTAGTAAGACGAAGAGCGCTGAATTGGCGGCGGTGAAAAAGGCCAACAAGGCGGCACAAGCGGCGCGGGATATGTTTGCGCCTAAACAGAATATTCACGTGCCGATGTTTAAGACGGTGAGCGATTACGCGTCGACGCACGCCGGGGGGTTCAAGCCGCCGACGACGTACTTGCGCGGCGACAACTCTGAGCACGCGTTGCGTCGCTTTGGGCCAGGGACGGCGGCGCCCATGTATGAAGCTTCGAATGCGGATTTCCAGTGGCTTGAGCACATGAATTCCGAACCTCTCGAAGGGGAAAAGTCGGTGTGCGCCACGACGCCGTCGGCGCAGTACATGCGCCCGGAGCACTTGGAGAAGCTTTTCGACGTGTTTGAAGAGACGTCGTGGGAGGCATCGGCGATGCTCACGCAAGAACAAGCGTGCCATGCAGTGATGGGCAACGTTTTTGCGCCCGCAAACACGCCCGAAGGTAAGATGGATGACGTTTTGCACTGGGCGTCCAACGCGCACCTCGGCGACGGGCAATTGGTCAACTTGAAGCACGAAGCCGACGCGGCGCAACAATGGTATCCGTTCGACGCGCGCGCCGCGGACGAGCGCTCGAATCAAAGCACGTCTGAAGTCGCGGGTGCGCCGCTCACTCCGAGCGAGAGCGTGGAGTTTTTACTCAAGCGCGCCACGGGGTCAGGGGGTGGAAGCGTGCGTTCGGAGACTGGGGACGACGATTCGTCGACGCAATCCGCGGATGACATCGACCGTCGCTACGACAATGCGAATCTACTTCCGTTGTCGGAAAACAGAAAGAGCAGTGATCTCGGCACCCGCGCGGGTAATACCGCCGTGGGAATGACGCGTCGCGGCGGCATCAACAGCAGCAACGGCTTCGTGAAGAAGTCGCAGCGAGGCCAAGTCGTCCGCGGCGCCCGACGGGTGCCAACCCCCCTGACTGGAGGGAAGAGTGAGCTCAAGAACGCAGTCAAAACCATTCATCAAATTAACGCAAGAATCGCCGCCGTCAATCCGCACGCGCCGAGTCTTCAGATCATTTGCAAGGTGTATCGATACTGGCTCAAGTTGCGATGGACCAACGCGGGCAAGCCCTTGCTCGCGCGTTTCGACCCCGTGCCGCCGTTGCGGTTACGAGAGCGCCCAGAGACGGCTACAGAGCGCGAACAACTCGCGTATTTATTCTGTATGAACCTCCAGGCGGTGTCGAGGCAGCAATTCGAACGCGCGGCGCGAGCCGAGCAATCTGAAGCGCAAAAGAAGCGCCGAAGACGTCCGTGCTTCAATCCCGCGGCGTCCAAACGCCGTCGTCGCATCCAAGCCGCCATGGACGAAGCCGTGGCGCGACCGCTGACGATTACGTTTGATCCTCTCGATGAGTTACTCGCGTGCGGCTGGGATGTCGTCGAGTACGATCCGGAGGAGCGCGTCGCTGATAAACGCGCGCCGGCGGCCAAGCGACCGCAACATCGCGAGACGCCGAGTAAAAAGGTGAAGCGCGAATCGTCGGTGACGACACCGCGCGCGACGCCCGTCAAGGTATCTGTCAAGTGCGAAGATCAAGACGAAGACGAAGACGAAGACGAAGACGAAGACGAACCGCCGCAGGCTGACCTCAAGTCTCCGATGGGCGCCGCGGCGGCGCGCGCGGGCGCGTTGATGAAGAACATTGTGTCATCCGTCGGTACGGCGTTTGGTTACGGTGGCAAAAAGTGTGATATGATTAATGGGGAAATGGGGGGAATGGATGGGATCCATAGCGCACCGCTCTCGCCATCGACGCCTAAAACGCGTCGATCGACGAGACAAACGTGCGTCGGCGCGCTCGTGTGAGTGAGCGCGCGCCAAAAAACATGAGAGCGATTGAGCGCCGAGCTACTGTTCGTAGCGCGCGAGAATCACGAATCGACGGGTATCATAGTTTGGAACTTTTAGGAACGCAAATTTTGAAATTTACTTGAACTCTTTTGCGTATTACACAACTCTGCACAAATCTAATCCACATCAAATCGCCGTTTCGACGCGTTGCTATTCAGTCATTGGCGTGGGCGCGATGCGCCTCGCCTGCGTCGCCGCCCCCGGCGCCGCTGTGTCTTCTACCGCCGGCTTCGAGCGCACCGGCGCTTGCATTACTGGCATCGACGTTGGTTTTTGCGCCAATCGCTCGACAGCCGCAGAGACGCGCGCGCCGGGCAACATGCTCGCCACGTCCGCCGGAACGTCTTCGGCGCGCGCTTGTTCTCCCAGCTCACCCGCATCAAACGTAATCAACGACGCATAGCCATCAGTCGAAGTGACAACTAAACACGTCCCGTCCGGCGACCACGCGCAATCGGTAATCGCGGCGTAGTGAATCGCGGAAATCACCGCGATCGGTTTCGTTTCATCCGTGTCGTAAATCGCCACGCCTTCCACGCCGCACACCGCGAATACAAATCGATACGGCAAATCCGTCAACACTTCACCCTCACCCGACGCCTCGTACCCATCCCTGTGCTTGTAAAACACTGGATTAAAGCGCACGCACACTGATGGGGTGTCACCACCGGGAAAGCGCATCGCCGGCGCGTCGAACCGACCTCGCGCGTAGGCAAACGTCGCGTTCGCCGGCTTCGTCGCGCCCGGTCTGGTGTACGTCCCCGCCGGGCACACCACGAATGAACCATCAGGAGACCACTCGCAACGACGAAAAAAGCTAGGCAGCGTATCGTCGTGAAATGTTGCGCCTCCGAGAGCGACGCCGTCGCTATCCGCGCCGCTCGCGCCCGCGCGACTCAAACGATAGACGCGACAACTCTTATCCGCGCTCGCGTCCACCAAATACTCCCCTCGCGGGTCGCACGCCACCCCTTGCGCGTAGTGCGAATGCGAATCAAACCTATGCGAGCTCCGCCCGCTGTCTACGTTCCACGTGATGGTGGTATTATCCACGGAGCACGACGCGAGAGCGTCCGCGTTCGTCCGCGACCAATCAACCGCCAGCACATCTTCCCCGTGTCCACGTAAGCTCTGCCGCGGCTGCCACCGCGACGAGGCGTCGTGCCAGACGATAATCTCCCCACGGTCGCCACACGTGGCCAGACGCGTGCCGTCGGGGGAGAATCGCGCGGTGTTCACGCTCGCGGTGTGGTTGGTCAAGTCTTCAACGTGGGTGACTTCGGCGACTTGAGCGTCGTCTCGCGCGGCGACGCGCCAGAGCTTGACCTCCTTGTCTGCGCCAGCGGTGGCTAATATTCCCGTCGATGGATTGAAGTCGCAGGAAAAGATTGGAAGTTTGCCGTGCCAGGCGATTTGGGGCGTGACCACGCGCATGGTCGCGAGCGACCGAGTCGCGCTGTGGCGTCGCGCGTCGAGCACACGCAAAGCAACCTTTAGAGCGACGGTGCGAACCGCACCGTGCGATGATGGCGGATGGATGATTGGAAGAAGTGCCTTCAACACGTGAATTACATATGAATAGTCTGATGAGGACTCAACTCGAAATATTAAGCTTGGGTGGCTTCTTCCGTTAATAAATAAAGCACTCTGCGGTTCGTGAGATGAATACACGTCATCTTGACGGCGCGATGGCTAAAGATCTTGACCGAGAGCATCCATGCGCTGCATGAGGTCTCGGAGCTTTTTCTCGCTGTTGTGCCGGGCATTAGGGAGCACGAGACGGAAAAAGTTGGGCAAACCGAGCGCCGGAACGGGTTGGAAGCCAATCATGGCGTCGCCCGAGCGCTGCATGCGGTCCTTCAACTTGGGCGCAACCTTGGCGATTTGTGCAAACTGTTCGGGCGTTGCGGTGTCCTTGTTGAAAGGACGAAGACGCGGCGGGACGTACCAGAAGCCGACGTTTGAGCACTGCGCCTCGGTGGCGAGCGCCCACGCGCCGGTGGTGTCGTTTTTGACTTCAGATTCGACGAATTTAGCCAACGAAAAGCACAAATCAACGAGCTCTTCCCAACCCGCGTCACCGCGGTACTTCCAGGCAAGCCATAACTTTAATGCGTCAGCCTTGCGACCGCATTGGATCGTGCGGTCGCCCAAGTCGTGTTCGGTGTTGTTCTTATCCGGCTGGAACAAGTAGTCCGCCTTGTAGGAATTCGCCGCCATGAACTGGCCGGGCTCGCGGCTCAGCACGATGGAGCACTGCAGCGGAATGCCCAACATCTTGTGCGGATTCCAACAGAAACTATCTGCGCGCTCGGCACCCTTCATGAGATGCTTATGTGCGCGAGAGACTAAAGCGGCACCGCCCCAAGCGCCATCGACGTGCAACCACACTTTGTGTTCGGCGCAGATATCCGCAAGAGCGTCGAACGGATCGTACGCACCGAGAACGGTAGACCCCGCCGTGGCACCCACGTAGAATGGCTTTTTACCAGCAGATTTGGCATCTTCAATGGCCTTCCGAAGCGCATCAGGCAGCATGGCGCCGTCCGGGCCACAGTCAACCTTGATCATGTTGTCCATGCCCAAACCTATCATGTGCGCGCACTTCTTGTAGGAGTAGTGCGACTGCTCGGAGCAAAAACCGACATAACCGAGGGGCATGCCGGTTTTCTTGGCTTCTGGACAAGCGTTTTCACGCGCCAATATCATAGAATACAAGTTGGCGATTGAGCCGCCAGGGACGAATAAACCATCATGGGGAGGCGCCGAACCGTCGGCGTTTTCTCCGCGCCAGAGTTTCGCAACCTTGGCCAACATGGCGCGTTCGATTTCAGTTAAAATCGGCGCAACTTCGTACGTGTGAACATTGGCATTCAGTGCACTCGACGCCCATTCACCAGCGAGCGCGATGGGATCGACACCTGCGTAAAGCTGATTCATGAACATCGGATGAGAGCTGCGCACACTTGCGCCGACAATCGCGTCAAGCGCGGTGGTAAGCTGCGCGATATCCGCACGCTCGTCCGTGCTCTTGCACTCGATTTCCACGCCAAGCTGCTTGAACTGTGTCTCAAGATCAGTTGGAGTAGCAAACTTACTCACGGACTCAGTCGCGCGAATCGAGTTGCGATGATACTCAACCATGTGCTGCGCAACTTCCTCGAGGAAACGAAGCTCTTTTTCTTCAGATTCGCGCGTCCAGAGACTGTCATCTTCCTCTTCTTCTGTAGCTACGTGATGACCATCCTTCCAAAACATCTCGTACTCGGATACTTCTTTGAGCGGCTTATCGAGGTTCTTCTCGTTGAGCCATTCATCGTTGAAAATCTTTGACAAGTACTTCACACCGCTGTCACACAACACGGTGACTATGACACCCTCTTTGATGTGGCTACTGAGCACGCGCGCAGCGTGGAGATTCAACCCAGAGCTCCCACCAAGCAAAATACCAGCAGATTCACCCACCATGCGAACGGTTCGGAAAGAGCTCGAGTCGTCGCCGCGCACCGCGCCGTCGATGACGTCAGTGTCGAGCACGCCAGGAATAGAATCCTTACCGACGCCTTCGACTTCCCAGCTCTTCGCGACGAGGTCTTCCTCAGGAATGTCATTCACGAAAAAATCCCACAGCACACTGCCTTTGGGATCGGCAAGCACAATTTTAATTGTGGGATCGACAGACTTGAGATAACGCCCCGTTCCAGTGATGGTACCACCAGTAGAGCCGCCGGCAACAAAGTGCGTCACTTTACCTTTCGTTTGAGACCAAATCTCGGGGCCGAGCGTTTTCTCGTACGCATCCGCATTATAAGGATTATCGTACTGATTAACGCCGTAATAATTCGGATTTTGAGCGCAAAGCGTAGCTTCAATGTTTTGATAGTGATCCGGATGGTCCGCGGGGACGCCGCTCGGTGCGACAATCACTTCGCCACCGTACGCTCGCATGGCATCAACCTTTTCCTTACTCGTCTTCTTATTGGTGATGACGATGTAAGGGTAACCGCGAATCGCACAAGCCATCGCAATCGCCGCCCCAGTGTTCCCGCTCGTCGCCGCCACCACAGTCATACCAGGCTTCAACTCCCCCGTCTCAATGGCCATCGTAAGAATATGCTGAGCAATGCGATCCTTAATCGACCCAGACGGATTCAAGTACTCACATTTACCATAAATCTTAACCTTCGGGTTCACACTAAACGCCGATAAATCAATCATCGGTGTCCCGCCGATGAGCTGCGAAGGCGCCACTGGTCCATTCGCGATGCGCTTATGCGTGCTTCTCCAATGCTTTTCTTCGAGTTGCTGCAAATCGCAACCATCATCAGTCTCGCATTTCGCGAGCTCTTCTAACACTTCGCGTGTCATTTCGTTCACTACGATCACTTCCGGCTGTTCTATCGCCCGAACCCGTCCGCGAACGCTTCTCCCGCGTCCGACGGCTCCGCGGCGCGCGCCTTCGCCTCTCTGTGGTACCCTAACGGCGCTCGCGCCGCGTTGTGTCGCTGCGTGAATTCTTCAGTGTTCTCCCGAGCGTCGAACGCGTCGGGGTCGTGGTGTCGTTGAGCCTTATGGAACGTTTCGTCTAGCGCCGGCACGCACTGCGACACAGGTTTTTAAACCCTCGCCTTGAGCGCGCGAAACGAACAGCGCGAGGATTGGTAACACCGCGCGCGAGTGAGTGGCGGGCGTTGAATAAATAAACACCGATCGCGCGTGTATCGCGAAGGTCCTGACGACAGTCGTCGCTCGGTGAGGCGTGGTGTGACGGTATCTGATCGTGTTTTGCCCTGAAGGTGAGGGCTAAAATAGGGGCGATAACGCGTCCAAACGCGCGCGAACGCATCGCTCGAGCATGCGGTGAGTAATGGATGGAACAATGATGATAGCAATGAAATGATAGAAATTACACTATTCTGCATTAGCAGCTTTTTGCTTTTTCCACGCGTATGCGGCTTCAAGGATTTTAAGCGCGGGCGTTTTGGCGGAAGCGTCATCCGGAAAGACGTAGTCGTAGAATTCTTCTTGACCGACTTCGTGCCCGCTGTCGTCGGTGACGGCGCGTTTGCGTTTGACACGTTTCGGCATTCTGGCTTTGACGTCAGCCGCACGGGAATACTCGCTCGGGAGAGAGTCTTCGAAGGATTTCCACGCTTCGAGGAGCATGACGCGCTCCTCCTTAGCATCCGGGGAGGACTCCTTGAGTTCTTCGAGCGCGCGTTCGTACACAGCGCGGCTGACGGATTGGCGCGTTGCCAGACGTTCATGTTCGTCGTCTTCAGCGGCCGCAGTCGCGGCGGCGATAGCGGCTTCGTCGGCATCATCTTCCACAACGACGATAGGCGTCGCCTCGAATCGAGCGTACGACATCCAAACCTTGACGTGCTTGGTGCGCTCGAGTAAGCGTTCGTAGAGCGCGCGAGTGCGTTCGCGCTCGCCCTCGGATGTCTCAAAGTCGATGTATGCCTTCCACAATACTTCAGGCATGTCCAACATCGGCTGATCGACGGCGAGCTCGAAAATCGCTCTACCGCGCTCGACTTCGCCGAGCGACCTCTCGAGTTCGGCGTATTGCACCCAGGTGGAGCAGTTTTGCGCATCAACTTCAAGCGCCTTCTCGTAGATCGTCCTACATCTATCAACATTTCCAAGTTGAAACTCGATATCGATGTATGCCTTGAAAATCTTCTCCTTGGGTGCTAATCCAATCGCCAAACCTAAGATTTTACGGCACGCGTCTAAGCGGCGTTGGCGAAGTTCAAACTTTGCCGACATGATCCAAACCTTTGAAAAAGAAAACTCGCTATGGGGAATCACCTTGAGACATGCTCGATACACCTCGCGCGTGCGCTCGGCATCTCTCGCCTCGAGCTCCTCATACAGCGCGTAGTTTATCCACAGATAAATGTATCGCTGCCAAAAGCGCTTCTCATTCGCGGGCGGTACGTTGGCGATAGCGCGCTCATACACCTCGCGTGTCTTTGCGATATCTCCAGCACTCTCCTCTAACCTAACATAATCAAACCATGTGTCGTAGTTCAGTGGATTCTTCGCCACCTCCTCTTCGTACTTGAATCTTCTTTGACCCACGACGACATCTTCGATGCCCTCACGGTTGCCATGCATCTTTTCAAACTTCATAAACTCCTTGTACACCTCTTCAGCTTGCTCTTTCGGCAAATTATCCAGCGCGAACTTGTAAATTGCCCGCGCGCGCTCAACTTCGTGGCACATCTCCTCAAACCTAGCAAACATGGTGTACAACTCACCAATGTCGGGTTCATTCTTTAAAAACTCCACCGCCGCCTCGTACACTTCGCGCGCCTTTTCTCTATCCCCAGCCGCAAATTCAAACTTCGCCCAACGTGTCCACGCCTTGACATCGGGATGCACCTGCACGTAGCGCTGGAAAATATCCCGCGCACGTGCGTTCTCCTTGTACCTTTGCTCTAGTTTTACGTACGCGTACCACGCCGGATGCTCGGGTTCCCACGTCAACCACTTTTCAAAAATCTGCCTACACGCCGCAACCTGCCCCAATGTCTCCTCCATGTGTATATACTTGTACCAAAACATATCCACTCGCGGTAGCGTCCCGCACGCGCGCTCCCATACGTTTCTCGCGTGATTCACAGCCTTGGCTTTCATCTCCATCTCCGCGTACTGCGACCAAATCGGCACCTCTCTCGAGTGATGCTCAAGCGCACGTTCCCACACACTTCTCGCCCGAGGCAAATCCCCCTGCTGCTCCTCCCATTTCGCATACCTTATCCACGCCCGAGGCTGCCAATACTCCGATCTCACGCGATCCTCAAAGTTTTTCCGTTGCTCGTACCGATACTCCCTCAGCTCATCCGCGTCGGCGATCTTACGCTTAGGCGCCTTATACACCTCCTCCGCGCGCTCACTCGCCTCACGCACGATCTGCTCCGCGGTAATCTGCACAGGTGCAGGCGCTTTATTCTTCACGCGCGTCGTGCGCGGCATGTTTGACGCCATGATTCCGCTCGCACCTCTGCGCGCGCCGTCGACAGACAATTGAAGCCCCGCGCTCGAAATGCGCGTCCTTCACCGTCTCGCGCGGCGTCTCCGCGAGCGCGAACGCACGACGCGCGGTGACGACGATGCGAGGCGCGAGGCGCGAGGCGTCCGAGGGCGTCGCGTCGCGCGCCGGCGTGTGGCGGCGGCGCGGATGCGCGCGCGACGTCGGCCCAGTCGAGTAGGGTACAGTACATGCCCATTGTGGCCTCACAGTATGTATTGTACGTATTGTGGACATGGAATGGCTATGTGTCAAGGGTACGTGCGATGCCGGTTTGGTGTTCACATCGCGCGCGGACGCGACCGCACACCGACGCGCGCGCGCGCCGTCGACTCGCGCGTGCACCGCAAGAGTTGCGTCCGTCGACTCGCGCCTCGTCGTCGTCGCTCACACGCGCGGCGACGCGCGGCGCCGCGAGCGCAGGTGTGCGCGAAACGAATTTGATTGGTTCCAACACCAAGCGCGCGAGAACGACGATCGATGACGCACCGCATGTCGTCTCCGAGCGCGCCGGGCGCGCGGCGCGGTGAGGGCGTGACGTCGTCGGCGTCGACGACGCTCTATCCTGAACGACCAGGGGAGTCGAGAGCGTTTGAGGCGGAGACGGTGACGTCGTTTCCGACGAAGTCGACGGAGTCGCGAGACGCGTA
>Ga0222714_10006423_pt1 | contig 10984 bp, 18 predicted proteins | sample C33_3DmetaG_FD_165048 | JGI IMG/M metagenome (GOLD analysis project Ga0222714, IMG submission 165048) | Estuarine water microbial communities from San Francisco Bay, California, United States - C33_3D | ecosystem: Environmental > Aquatic > Marine > Unclassified | place: USA: California... | reverse complement strand
TATTAAAGAGTTTGATCTTGTAGATGAAAAGAAGACAGCAATCCGCGAGGTTGCATTACCAAAGCCAAAAGAGAAAAGGCTAATTTGTAAAGGGTGTAATGAACATGAGAATGCTACCCTGGCATTTTTCCAGGATCGTGGTATTAGAGACAGAAACGCCCTTGCTACCATCATGGGCAATATTCGTCAGGAATCAACTTTTATTCCTAACATTTGCGAAGGTGGTAGTAGGACCAGTTGGAGTAACTGCGGTCGTGGTTACGGACTGATCCAATGGACATCTGCCAATCGTTATCATGGATTGGGTGATTTTGCTAAGAAGTATGGTGGTTCTCCATCAGAACTTCATACGCAACTTCGTTATCTAACAACTGAGGTTCAATGGCAACGAATTGAAGACAGGATGAAAACTCCTGGTAAATCTATTGATCGTTACATGAACTATGCGTATAGTTGGATTGGTTGGGGGCATCATGGTGCCCGCACTTCATATGCTTATGACTATGCTAACCGACTGATCACGGTAGAGGTTTGATACAATAGAATAATAAATGAAGGAGGGTAGAGATACCCTCCTTTTTTATAAATATTTTAAAAGTTAAAGAAAAATGATAACTTTTACGGAATTTTTAGAACTTTGTGAATCTTCAACTGGTGAAAGTGGAAGGAGAAGAGTATCTTCTCGTGGACCATCGGCAAATAGGTCTGATAGAAATAAACAAAGACAAGATAACTCAAATAGAGCAGCACTTTCAAAAGCTGGATTTAGTAGGTCTCCAAAGCCCGTAACTGGTAAAGGTGGGCGTAAAACTAAATGGACGGAAACTTCTACATCATCTCATCACGATACGGAAACTGGTACTTATGCAAATCAATCTGATTATGCGACATCAAAGATCGGAAATCTAGGACCAAAAGGAACTAAACCAACAAGTAAAAGGGCACTTAAAGCAAAACAAATTAGAAAGCAATTGGGTGGAGATAGAACACCAAGACCAGTTCACGATGTTGCTGTGAATAAGAAAAGAACTTATAATGATGATAATTCTAGTACTATGACGAAAGGAAGAAGTTTTAGGAAAGAAGTTACTAAAGGAGTTTCTGATAATCTTAAAAAGGCAGGAGCAAAATCTGGAGATATTGTAACTTCAACTCCTACTAGTGATTCTAGGTCTAGAATGTATGGAAAAACTCATAATACTAAAACCAGTAAGAGAACTGGAGTTACTGTTAATAGGATTCGTGAGTGGATTGATATTTTAGAAGTCAACAGACCAGAAAGTGGTAGTGATATAGAAAAGTCAAGGTGGGATAAAGTAAAGGCAAGTTTGGATTCTAAAGAAAACCCTAGTGATTATATAATTGGAACTATTGGTAGGGATAATAATGGGGTTCAGAGATATGGACTTAAAAAGAAATCATCAAGAACTAGTCAACAACAAAATAGGTCTTCTAGACTTTCTGATGTTGATTCGGATTTAGACCCTAAACAAAAAGGAAGAGGTGATACAAAAGCAACTACAATCAAGGGAAGAGGTAAAGAACACCACCATCTAACTCCTATTTCCCAATCTGCCAAAGAGTTTAAAGGATTAACCCCAGAACAAAGAAGAGAAAAAAGAGAAAAAGACGCTAAAAGTGGTAAGTTTCATGGTAGTGATCCAAGAAACATAGCTCAAACAGATGGACCTAAAGGAGGGAAAGGTATTCCCCATAGAGGCGCAGATGGTTATCACTCTCCTCAAAAGGCAGTTGGTAAAGGTGGAAGCATTCAAGATTATGGTAGTGAAAAAGAGATTGTTGCTGCAAAGAGAAGAGTAGCAAGACAAGGAAGTGCTGTTGAAAAACTTGCTAAGGAAAAGGGAATAGAAACGCCAAAAATGGAAAGACAAAGAGAATTCAGAGCAAGAATGGCGGCTAATGCAAAAGCAAGAGGATTTGATTAAAATAATAAATAGAGAGGGGTTGCTACTCCTCTTTTTTTATGTTTAATTTTAACTTCGGTAAGAAGAAACCAGATAAGAAGCAGATAATCCTTATAAGCGTCATACTCAGTGGTATCGTAGCAACCCTCTCCCAATGCACAGGAGCGCCTCAGGAGCGCCTCTGGGACCTTCTAGACGAGGTGCAGAGGTCTCTGTTCCCCCAAACCATAATCAACGATATCCTGCTCCAAGACCCTGGTGTGGTGGACAGGAGAACCAAGAGGGATGTTGATAAAGCAATCAGAGAGTATGAACGCTTGACAGAAGACGCAAGTACACCTAGAGTACCTTTGCCACGGTTGATAGAGAAAGCTCCAGATAACTCTGAAGCTCAAAGATTACTTGGTGGCGAAATGAGACTTTGTGCTCCATGGGTTGACGATTGTACCCAAGAACCTGTAAAATAGAATATGCCGTGGTTCAAGACTTAAGATAAGATGCAGTGGGGCGCTTATCAAAGAGGATTGATTTAGATTCACAACCACACGGCACCCACTTGACAATCAAATCTTGAACTAGTATGATTGTCTCATGACTCAATAGCTCAGTTGGATAGAGCAACTGCCTTCTAAGCAGTCGGTCGTAGGTTCGAGTCCTACTTGAGTCGTTGGAGTTTATCTCCATATATAAAAGTGATAGAGGGTAAGTCACTGTTATATCCTGATGAGGTATATTACACTTACTCCATCATCCTCTGCGTAGTCTATTGGTAAGGACGGGTGGACAACACACATGGAAACTGGGTTCGATTCCCAGCCAGAGGAGCAAGTCGTTGTGGCGGAATTGGTATACGCGCTGGGTTTAGGTTCCAGTGGAGCAATCCATGAAGGTTCAAGTCCTTTCAACGACACTTGACAATCATATGAAAATAGTTTATGATTGTCATATGGAAAACACGAAGACCACCACCACCCCTTCGTGTTTTCCACCTGCGGAATTAGTTCAGTGGTAGAACGTCAGCCTTCCAAGCTGAATGTCGTCGGTTCGAATCCGGTATTCCGCTTGAGAACGTAAGTTCTCTACACTACACACAAACACAGGTATGACTATGACACCTTACGAACTTCGTTTCGAAATTTTTAAGCAAGCATACAATATGCTAAATGATCAGTACAGTATTGAAATAGATATTGCTCGTTATTGGAATGCAAATTCTGCAAACACTGTGAAAATGGATTATCCAGAGTTTCCAACTCTACAGGATGTTCTTAATCAAGCAGAAACGATTAATGATTTTGTAAGTTCTAAGTAGTAGAACATTCCCCTGTGGCGCAGCGGTAGCGCGAGAAACTGTTAATTTCCAGGTCGCAAGTTCGAATCTTGCCGGGGGAGCCTAGGGCGATTAGCGCAGTGGTAGCGCACCTCCTTTACACGGAGAGGGTCGGGGGTTCGAATCCCTCATCGCCCATTTCATAAATACTTAGAAAAAAAGTATAATGGAAACACTATATAAATTACTTTCCGACACTCAAGCAAGTCTATTTGTTCTATTTCAAAAGACTTGGGTATATCATTGGAATGTAGTGGGTGATGATTTCAAGCAGTTTCATGATCTCTTTGGGGAACAATATGAGGCAATGTTTGGTCAAATAGATCGCCTCACAGAGCATATGAGGTATCTAAATATTAAACCAGTCCCTACACTATCAAGAATTACAGAAGTATCACATATTTCTGAAGCAAATAGTGGTTTAGATACTATGGGTATGGTTCGTGATTTATTAGAAGGTCATGAGAAGATTGTAGATCTTCTAACTCAAGTATCAGAAGAAGCAGAACAGCAAAAGTCCAAAGGGACAATTAACCTTGTTGATGATTTAAATGAAGAGCACGGCAAATTTATCTGGATGTTAAGGTCATTCACGCAATGACAGGATTTATGAGTTATGATTATCGTAAGATGCAGAGACTGCAGCAAAGAATTAACTAGTACAAATAAAACACAGACCTGTGGTTGTCCTAATATGATGACTGTTAAGGGTGATGGTGTTTCAGCAGTTGACTTGAGTAGAGTAGTTATGGTAAACTCTACACAGAAAGAACAAAAAAATGTTCTCTCATCATCAGATCTTGCTTATCAAGAAGCAAGAAGACAACGCAAGGTTCGTAAACTGGACTTTGAAGTTCGTTAATTAAAAACCTGGAAAGGTGACCGAGTGGTTTAAGGTAGCAGTCTTGAAAACTGCCGTGTTAGTAGCACCGTGGGTTCGAATCCCACCCTTTCCGTTACATAGAATACCAATTTAATATTTTCTTTCGTTTTCTGTATAGCAGTGTTACAGAACACTGACATTTGGTTGACTTTCAAAATCCTGTGATTATTATATATTAATATCACAAGGATAAACTAATGGATCAGCACACCTACGATAATTGGGTGAAGATCAAAGAAACCTTTGAAACTTCTGGCAATACAGACAACATGTTTTATAAAAGAGCAGTTGAAATTGTAAAGACCAGAAGAGACCCTTTAGCAAAGTTTCTTGGAGATGAGAAATGATGCATGAACAAGAAGAGTTTATTACTCGCTCTGAAGTTCAGGAGATGATTGATGCTGCTATACGCAGACACAATCGGAATGCTTCCATTATTTCTATGTGCGTTGGTTGGGTTGTTCTTGCTTTATTTGCTGAAGGATTGTTGAGATTGGTAGGCGTTATTCCACCAGTATTTCCATGGCTCAACATCACTCTGAACTAATCTTTTTAGTTCCTTGGTTCGTTCTTGTGGCAATATCTCTCACAATGATTGTGCAGGGATGGATGATAATGAATGCTCATTATGGGTATTCAAAAAGTCCAAAAGTAAAACACCCCGAACTTAACGACGTTAAAGCAGGAGACCCGTTACTAGTGGTAAGATTTACAGAAGAGGACATCAGAGAACTGCAACAAAGAATAATGCAGCAAAAAATGGATGAATTGTTTGAAGAACCATCGACATACGAAGACGATGATGACGACGACGGACTGGTTAATATTCATTGAGTTCCTGTCTCATATGCTCTACATGTTTGTGGCGTTTATGTGTGGACTCATTATTGGTTACATAATTGGATTCAGAAATGGAGGAATGTAATGCCACATTTACTAGGTAAATTTCTTTTAGTATTAGCAATACCATTTGTAGTTGCTACACTTTACTTCGGTTCAAAGAAGGGAGGATACTATGATTCCGAAGATTATAAAGGAAACGGAACCGCACACTAGACAGCGGTATCACTTTGCAGCATCAGCATTCGTAAGAATGTGGGGGCACAGTTCTTTAAATGACCACCGCATTATAGACTTCTGTGCTGAATGGGCACATAGGACCGAAAATGCACCACTGGATAATAGTATTCTTGACCAGTATTTTTATTTTGAGTTTAAGACTTGGAGGGGATATTAATGGGACACTTTGCACGATGGGTATTAGAAAACCCCATTACACTTGGATTTCTTGGATATATTCTGATTGTGTTACCTATTATGGGTATCTGGGCAATTCACAAATACAACTGGCAGCACTGGGCTCCATTTGACAAGGGACATCGGAAGTAGTATAATTAGTAGGTAATCAAGACGGGGTGTGGCGCAGTTTGGTAGCGCGGATGCTTTGGGAGCATTAGGTCGCAGGTTCGAATCCTGTCACCCCGATTCATAATCACTTTATGAAAATGCAAGAATTAAACGAACTGCAATCCTTTACAATAGAAGAGTTTCAATCAGATTTTGATAATCTAATGAACAGAGTTGAAAGTGGGGAATCATTTATAATAAAAAGTGAACATGGAAACGCAGTTATAGTTCCTTACAAAGAAGTTGTTAGCATATGTGAGGAAGTGAACATTGATTTTGAAGAGATAGTTAAAATTCATACCAATCACGAAGAAGGTTCGTGATCTTTATGGGACTGTCGCCTATTGGTTAAGGCCCACTGCTTATAACGGTGTGAACGGAGTTCAATTCTCCGCAGTCCTACCAAATGCTCCTTTAGCAATCTGGTGAATGCAGCGAACTCATAATTCGCCTGAGGCGTGTTCGATCCACGCAAGGAGCATTGGACTCCAGCAAGGTGCTTGCTAGGATATAAAAGACTGACGCCTCCCTCTGCTGAAAGAGTACCCACCAGGTCAGCGTCCAAAACAAAGACAGAATCAACACTGTCCACCTTGACTTCTCCAAGTCAAACCCTTATAATACTAAGGTCAACAATCAAAACAATGACTCTTACAGAAAAATTCAAGAAAGACGTTTCCACTCTTCGCGGAGCAGCAAATGGCGATTTCTACCTTGATGTAAAGAATCCGAAACTCTACAAAAAGGTTCGTCGCTATTACGAAAACGAAGGTGTAGTATTCTCTGGTGATCCTTTGGATGATTATGAGATTTTGATGGAAACTATCGCTGCTGATCTTGAATCTGTTGAGGTTGCATGAAAACCAAAGTTCTCCTAGAACGAGAAGGATATCGCTTCATTGAGGCAGGTATTCTTCAAATAAATGGAAAACCAGACTATCGTTTACAAAAACAAAACGAATATACGAAACGTTGGAATGACATTTATTTGTTTGATAATGGTTTACAATGTACTACTGCAATGGAAGACATTGAGTATGCAAAATGGTTAGACCCAGATAGAGTTCCTTGCTATGTAAGAGACGACGAAAACTAAATACTCCAAGAGTTAACAAAGTCAAATGTCAAGAAGAAGAACTACTACAACTACTTCTGCACCTGTAGAGGTCACAACCACTAGTGTGGAAGAAGAGCAAATTATTCCTACTCTTGTCACTGAAGAACCTGAACCAGTTGCTGTTGAACCAACTGTAACTGAATCAGGGGAATTAGAAAATAGACTTGCCGAACTTGAGGCAAAGTATGAAAAGCTAGTTGGTGCATTACGCATGAACGGTCAAGTAAGTGCCGCTCTTAACAAGTTTTACGATTGATTGAAAAATAGTCACGGACGGACTATAACAGCACTGGTCGGGAGAAACCCCCTTTATGTCAAAAACTGATGTATTCAGATACATTGGAAATATTCTCCTCTTATCAGGATACTTTTTTCTGTTATGGGGAGATCCAAAATCTGGATTACTTGTAAAATGTATTGGAAATGCTTTTGTAGTTCCATTTGCAATCAAGTATAAGTTTTGGGACATTCTAGTTTTATGCGGTTTTTATGCCGCCATTGAAATACCAAAACTAATACAACTTTTTTTAGTTAAGTAAAAATGAAAATTGTTATTGTTGGTGGGGGAACTGCTGGTTGGATTACAACTTTTTACCTTTCTTCAATTAAAAATGGTAATCAGTATGTAAATATTTCTTCGGAAGAAATTCCTATTATTGGAGTTGGTGAAGGAACAACTGGTAGATTTCCTGATATCTTTTCAAAAGAGATATACGGAATCAACATTAACGAGATGATGTATGAAATTAAGGGTCTTCCCAAACTTGGAATCAAACTAAAAAACTGGAGCAAAACCAGACATGAATTTTATTCACCAATAGATGGGACTTATACTCAAGATTTTTACATTGACTACTCTACATATGCTTCCTTTTACAATAATCTAAACCTTTGTCAATCTAGTCAATTTAGTTTCTTGATGGAAAATCAAAAAACTAATTTTAAAAAGATTGATGGATCAGATGGTTCTGTTTCCATTGATTATAATGTTGGTGGACATGCTATGCACATTGATGCATATAAAACATCTGAATATTTTAAAACTAAATCGTTATCTAACAATGTAGAGTATATAAATTCTACTGTTAAAAAGGTTAATGTAAGTAACAATAAAATAACTTCTATTGTTCTATCAGATGGAACAGAAATAACCGCAGATCTTTTTGTTGATTGTTCCGGTTTTTCTAGGATCTTATCTCAAGAACTTAGTGAAACTGGGTGGGAAGATTACTCAAAATATTTACCCGTTAACAAAGCACTAGTATATTCATTTGAAGAAGATGAAATTACATCAGTTCGTAAAGAGTATACATTGGCGGAAGCAATGAATAATGGTTGGTTATGGGAAATTCCAACCAGAGATAAAGTTGGTAGAGGTTATGTTTATTGTGATACCTTTGCCACAGAAGATCAAATTGTAAATGAACTTGAACAAAAGTATAACAAGAAGATCAACAAGATCAAGACAATTTCATTTTCTTCTGGTAGACTTAATAAATTTCTAAACGGAAATTGTGTTTCTATCGGATTATCCTCTGCATTTCTAGAACCTTTACAGGCAACAAGTATACATTGTGCTCTAGTTCAATTAGAATTCTTTGTATATGACTTTCTTTCTAATATTGATTTACTGGATGATAATATCATTGTAAATGAATACAATAGAAAAGTTGCTCAACTTTATGATGAAATGAGAGACTTTGTTGCTCTCCACTATACTGGAGGAAAAACAAATTCTGATTTTTGGAAATATTGTTTAGAAATGGAAAGACCTGAAAGAGTAAACTATCTTTTACATCTTTCAAAAACAAGACTTATTCGTTCATATGATTTTGAACGTTTTGTTGGATCAGTTAATCAAGAGTCTTGGAATCCAATTTTGTCTGGTCTAGGACACATGAATAACACAACAATAGAAAAAGTATTTCAAAGTGACCATGCATCTTTAGAGTGGTGGAAAAATCAAATTCAAAAATTTGAGAAAGAAACCTTAAATAGATACCAAGATAATTTGAGTTCCGATGAGTTGAATAATCTATTCATCAGTCTCGGGAGGACTTAAAAAGCGCCCTGGTGGAGTCAATTGACCCATTGAGTTTCCAGTCTCTCTACAAAGGACTGGTGGTGCGGATGGGGTTACCCCGCCTGGTTTCCAATTTCCAGATAAAGAATTGGTGGCGAGCCTGAATAACTGGAGGTAGGTTGCATAAACCTACCTTTTTTTGTATAATAATAAAAAAGTTTCTCTAATATGAAAATCGGTTTTAATTGTAGTTGCTTTGATCTTTTCCATGCTGGACATGTAACAATGTTGAAAATGGAAAAAGAAATGTGTGACTATCTAAAAGTAGCACTCCAAGTAGATCCAACAGTTGATAGACCAGGTTTGAAAAATAAACCAGTCCAATCCATCTACGAAAGATACGCCCAGGTTCAAGCTTGTAAATATGTTGATGAAATTTTATTGTATGATACTGAGGCAGACCTTCTCAATTTAATCAAAACTCAGACTTTCCATATTAGATTTTTGAGTGAAGAGTACAGAGATGTTGAAGTTACTGGAAAACAATACTGCATAGACAATGGTATAGAAATTCATTACCATATGAGGAGGCATCAGTACTCAACCTCAGAACTTCGTAATAGAGTTTACGAACTTGAAAAAGCAAAAAGAGAAGAGAAGAATATTAAAGATATTCAACAATATTCTCCAGAACTCTTGGAAAAATATTCAGTAAAAAATGATTGATCACCATGAACATAAAATCTAAAGTATTGATTGCTGGTGCCAATGGTATGGTTGGTAGGGCACTAGTAAGGAATCTTGAATCCAGAGGATTTACTAACATCATTAAAGGTGTAAGGGATGATGTTGACTTTACTAAGCAGGAAGATGTAGAGCGTTATTTTTGTTCTGAAGAACCAGAATATGTTTTTCTTGCTGCTGCTAAAGCAGGTGGAATCATGGCAAATAAAACATATCCTGCCAATTTCATATATGATAATTTGATGATTCAATCAAATGTTATTAACGCATCTTATAATTATGGAGTAAAGAAATTATTGTTCCTCGGTTCATCATGCATCTATCCCAAACACCCGAACCTTCCGATTACTGAGGATCAACTTCTCACTAGTCCTCTTGAAACTACTAACGATTCTTATGCGATTGCTAAGATTGCGGGAATCAAAATGTGTCAAGCATATCGCCAACAATATGGATTCAATGCAATCTCTTTGATGCCTACGAATCTTTATGGTCCTTATGATAACTTTAACCTAGAAACATCGCACGTTCTTCCTGCAATGATTGCTAAGTTTCATGGTGCTTTGGATCATAGTAAATATTGGGAAGTTAAACTTTGGGGTGATGGATCTGCAATGAGAGAGTTTCTGCATGTAGATGATCTTGCAGAAGCATGTTATGTTTGTATGCAAAACTACGAAGATTCGCAACACATTAATGTTGGGACTGGTGAAGATGTGACAATCAAACAACTTGCAGAAACTGTTGCTGATGTTGTTGGTTATGATCGTGACATTGACTGGGATACTACAAAACCAAATGGCACTCCCCGTAAAGTTCTAAATGTAGATAAAATTAAATCACTTGGTTGGGAACCAAAGGTTTCTCTTCGGGAAGGAATTGAGAGAACCTATGAGTGGTACAAGAAAAACTTGCTTTAATATGGTATAATATATACTAGGAGATTATTGATTTGTTTATGTCTGAGAGAATCAAAACAGCACTTGTTCTTGGTGCTGGTGGCTTTATTGGCAGTCACATGGTTAAGAGATTAAGAGAAGAGGGATATTGGGTGCGGGGTGTTGATGTAAAATACCCAGAGCATTCTAAAACTCATGCAAATGAATTTATCAAAGGAGATCTAACAGATCAGATCTTTGTTGATAAAGTTGTTCAGTTTAGGGGATACGGAAATAATTTCTATACTTTTGTTCCCAGTGAATTCATTGAAACTTTTGATGAGATCTACCAGTTTGCTGCAGATATGGGTGGTGCTGGATATATCTTTACGGGGGATCATGATGCAGATGTAATGAATAACTCTGCAGCAATCAACCTTAATGTTCTTCGTTCCTTGAAGGATCTTAACGAATTGAAGGGAGTAAATAAGACAACTATTTTCTTCTCTTCATCCGCCTGTATGTATCCAGAGCACATTCAGATGGACCCCGAAAACCCAGGACTTAGAGAAGATGATGCATACCCAGCAGGACCTGACAGTGAGTATGGATGGGAAAAACTGTTTTCGGAACGTCTCTACTTTGCTTATAATCGCAACTATGGTATCCCTGTACGT
>Ga0222714_10006422_pt1 | contig 10985 bp, 10 predicted proteins | sample C33_3DmetaG_FD_165048 | JGI IMG/M metagenome (GOLD analysis project Ga0222714, IMG submission 165048) | Estuarine water microbial communities from San Francisco Bay, California, United States - C33_3D | ecosystem: Environmental > Aquatic > Marine > Unclassified | place: USA: California... | reverse complement strand
GGGGAAGACACGATCCGCAGGATTTTCCTCTGATTCGGCTTACCGTTTCGAGCGTGGAGTGGATTTTTCCGCTACACGTCATGCCATGGAGCGTGCTACCCAATTGCTGGTCCAGATTTGCGGTGGAAAGCCCGGACCGGTGGCGGAAAAACGGGTTGCTCTTCCCGAAAGAAGGCCTGTGACTTTGCGACTTTCCAGGGCGCAACGGGTGCTGGGGTTTCCGGTCAATGCCGAGATGGCGACTTCGATTCTCGGGCGCCTCGGTTGCGCCCCGAAGCTTGGCAAGGGATCCATTGAAGCGACTCCACCATGCCACCGCTTTGACATCGCCATCGAGGAGGATCTGATCGAGGAACTGGCGCGGGTGCACGGTTATGCCAACATACCGCCGCTGGCACCGCCTGCTCCGGCAGTGATGTTGACGCGGACCGAGTCAGGTCGTACGCCGTCAGACATACGCCGTTTGCTGGCTGACCGTGATTATCAGGAAGTCATCACCTACAGTTTTGTTGATCGGGCGTGGGAGAGCAATTTTTCACCTGTGCCCGCGCCGGTGGCACTGGAAAATCCGATTGCTGCCCAAATGAGCGTGATGCGTTCGAACCTGTTCGGTGGCCTGGTCAATGCTGTCGCCTTCAACGCCAGTCGCAAGCAGACACGGATCCGTTTGTTCGAAATCGGGCGCTGCTTCGTTCCCGAGGGGCAGGCCATCAATCAACCCTGGCGGGTAGGGGGTATAGCTTACGGGGAGGCCTACTCCCTGCAGTGGGGTTTGCAGCGGCGTAACGTCGATTTTTTTGATGTCAAAGGCGATGTCGAGGCCTTGTGCATGCCACGGGTTGTAAAATTCCGCGCCCTAGCACATCCCGCGTTTCATCCGGGGAAATCGGCGAGTGTTGAAATCGACGGGCAGGCTGCCGGATGGATCGGTGAATTGCATCCCCGCTGGCAACAAAAATACGATCTTGCGGCTGCTCCGGTGTTGTTTGAACTGGATTTAACTCAATTGCGCACCGGACAGGTGCCGGAATTCAGGGTTCTGTCCCGGTTTCCCGCGGTTCGCCGCGACTTGGCGGCAGAATTCGACGAAAACACGCTTTTTGCCGACATCCTGGAGGCTCTGAAAAAGGGCGGTCCGGCGATTTTGCGGGACATTACGGTGTTCGATTTATACCGCGGGCAGGGGGTTCCAAAAGGGAAAAAAAGTCTTGCATTCAGTGTGTTATTGCAGGATACTGATAAAACCTTGACGGACGCAGAAGCCGAGAATGCCGTAACCGAACTGCGCCGGATTCTGCAAGAAAAGTTCAATGCAAAGCTTCGTTGAGAGGGGACAACATGACGTTAACCAAAGCGGAACTCGCTGACCTTTTGTTTGAAAAGGTGGGTTTCAACAAGCGCGAGGCCAAGGACATGGTGGAGTCCTTCTTCGACGAGGTTCGCGCTGCGCTGGAGAATGGCAAAGGGGTCAAGCTTTCCGGTTTCGGCAATTTCCAGCTGCGCGACAAGCCGCAGCGTCCGGGCCGCAATCCCAAGACCGGCGAGGAAATTCCGATTTCCGCGCGCCGCGTTGTCACGTTCCACGCATCACAAAAGCTGAAATCGATGGTGGAACAGCATTTCCATGGAAGCCAGCGGAAGCCATAAGACTCCGCTTCCGCCGATCCCGGCAAAACGTTATTTCACGATCGGTGAAGTGAGTGAACTGTGCGGCGTAAAGCCGCACGTGCTCCGTTATTGGGAGCAGGAGTTCACGCAGTTGCGCCCGGTCAAGCGCCGCGGCAACCGCCGTTACTACCAGCATCATGAAGTCCTGCTGATCCGCCGCATCCGTGAATTGCTCTACGATCAGGGTTTCACCATCAGCGGGGCGCGTAACCGACTCGACGAGCTGGCCAACGAACCGGCGCGCGTGACGCGAACGCAAGCCACCGCCAAGCCGGCGCTGTCCCAGCTTCGCCAGGACCTGAAGAGCGTCATCGACCAGTTGCGCGCCTGAGCGCAGGTCTGGAATCCATCCCTCTGTTGTATAATCGCGCGCTCGGGGCGTAGCGCAGCCTGGTAGCGTACCTGCATGGGGTGCAGGTGGTCGCAGGTTCAAATCCTGCCGCCCCGACCAAAAATTCTCCGCGAAACCGATTCATTTCAGTCATCGCGAACAACCCTCCCGCCGCAACCCATCATGAGTTCCCCATTTCGTGCCGCCTGCCTGCAACTAAACAGCGGCAGTGATCTTCCTGCAAATCTGGAAACGCTCAAGCGCATGGTGAGCGAAGCGGCTGGCAGCGGTGCGAACCTGGTGCTGACGCCGGAATACTGCCTGATGATGGATGGCAGCGGCCGAGTGATGCGCGAAGGTGCGCTCGAAGCTGATGGCGGCACGGCGCTTCAGGAATTGCAGGAACTCGCGAAACGGAACGGGGTGTGGCTGCTTGTGGGATCGCTTACGCTGAAGACCGGTGAAGAGCGCATCGTCAACCGCTCCTTTCTGATCGCCGCAGATGGTACGGTTGCGTCGACCTACGACAAGATTCACATGTTTGATGTCACGCTGCTTGACGGCAAGATGATCCGTGAATCTTCATCGTACAGGCCCGGCGAACGGGCAGTCGTGGCGCAGACGCCTTGGGGCAAACTGGGCATGACGGTGTGTTATGACGTACGCTTTCCGCATCTCTACCGCGCGCTGGCGCAGCAGGGAGCGGAATTTCTTTCCGTGCCGTCATCGTTCCAGCGCCAGACCGGCAAGGTGCACTGGCATACGCTGCTCAAGGCACGTGCCATCGAAAATGCCGCCTACGTACTGGCGCCCGCCATGTGCGGCGAGCATCCGGGCAATCGCCAGACCTATGGCCATGCGCTGATCGTCGATCCTTGGGGCGAGGTGCTCGCCGATGCCGGTGAATCGCCTGGCATCATTTACGCCGACATCGATCCGGCGCGGGTGGCGAAGATACGCGGCATGATGCCGTCCCTGCAGCATGATCGTCCCTATGCTTGAGGGCCTGTAAATAATATAATAAAAACAATAATTTATATGTTTATCGCGATGTAAATTCGTGAGACCGGTGCAGCAGTCTGCACCGGAGAAGCGCCGGGGGAGCATGAGCGCAACGGACCGAACGAATACCGGGCAGGTGAAGATACCCGACGTCGGCGCATTGCCGCCGCGGCGCCGTTACGGTCTGCTGCGCGCCATAGGCATCAGCATACTGAGGCGGCTGGGGTGGAGTGCCGAAGGCAGCTTTCCCGATTGCGCACGTGTAGTCGTAGCGGTGGCGCCGCATTCCAGCAACTGGGATTTCGTGGTCGGTGCGGCGATGATGGTGACGCTGGAGCTGCGTGTCTCGTTCATTGCCAAGCACACGCTGTTCTGGGGGCCGTTGGGTTGGTTCATGCGCTGGCTCGGTGGCATTCCGATTGATCGCGCCCATCCGGAAGGATTCGCCGACCAGATGATCCAGGTATTCGGCGGCGGCAAGTCGTTGTGGCTCGCAGTCACTCCGGAAGGCACGCGCAGGGCAGGGGTTCCTTTCAAGTCCGGTTTCTACCGGATTGCCCAGGCCGCACAGGTTCCCATACTGCCGGTGTATTTCAATCACCGGCGACGGGTCATCGGCTTCCTGCCGTTGATGATGCCGGTTGCAGACACGGATGAGGGCGTTGCACAGGTGCGCGAGCTGCTGATGCAGCACGGCGCGCGCCGGGATGCACCGGCTCCTCCCGAGTCTCACTAGTACGACTTCGGCAGTCCCAGTGCCCGCTCGGCGATGTGGCAGAGGATCAACTGCGAACTGACCGGTGCGATGCGCGGAATCATCGCCTCGCGGAAATAGCGCTCGACGTGGAATTCCTTCGCATAGCCCATGCCGCCATGGGTCAGCACCGCGGTTTCACAGGCCTTGAACCCGGCTTCGCCGGCGAAGTATTTGGCGGCGTTGGCTTCGGCGCCGCAGGGTTTTCCGGCGTCATAGAGGGATGCGGCCTTGTAGGTCAACAGCCGTGCCGCTTCGAGTTCGATCCAGCGCTGCGCCAATGGATGCTGTATCGCCTGGTTCTGCCCGATCGGGCGGTCGAATACTACGCGTTCGCCGGCATATTGCGCGGCACGTTTCAGTGCCGCTGATCCTAGGCCGACGGCCTCGGCGGCGACCAGTATGCGTTCCGGATTGAGGCCGTCGAGGATGTAGCGGAAGCCCTTGCCTTCCTCGCCGATGCGGTCCGTGACCGGAACCCGCATGCCGTCGATGAATACCTGGTTGGAATCCACCGCCTTGCGGCCCATCTTGTCGATTTCGCGGGCCTCGAAACAGCTGCGGTCGATGTCGGCATAAAACAGCGTCAGCCCGTCGATCGGGTTGGCGGTTTTTTCCAGCGGCGTGGTGCGCGTCAGCAGCAGGATTTTGTTGGCAACCTGTGCGGTGGAAATCCACACTTTCTGGCCGGAGACCACGTAATGACCACCGTCGCGTACTGCCTTGGTGGTCAGGCGCGTGGTGTTGAGTCCTGCGCCGGGTTCGGTGACGCCGAAGCAGGCCTTGTCCGTACCGGAAATCAGTGGTGGCAGCCAGCGCGCCTTCTGATCAGGCGAGGCGTAGACCACTACCGGGTGCAGGCCGAAGATGTTCATGTGCACCGCCGAGGCGCCCGAAAACCCCGCCCCGGAGCCGGAGATGGTTTCCATCATCAATGCTGCCTCGGTTATGCCCAGACCGCTGCCGCCGAACTGCTCGGGCATGGCAATGCCCAGCCAGCCGTCGGCCGCGATGGCGGCATGAAATTCGTGGGGAAAACCGCCTTCGCGGTCTTTTTTCAGCCAGTAGTCGGCATCGAAACGGCTGCAGATCCGCGACACGGCGTCCTGGATGGCACGCTGGTCATCGCTGAGTTCGAAATTCATGGTCAATTATCCGGAGGCGGCGTGCGGGCTGGCACGTATCCTATCACTCGCGCCGGTAAATCCGTTGCTGCATGGTAAAATCCTTGCACCTCAATGCCGGTAAAACTGGCCGCTAAAGTATCGGCGGCATATAAGAAACCCAGCGGACTCCAGATTGCGCATCCTGCTCAGCAACGACGACGGATATTTCGCGCCGGGACTGGCTGCTCTGGAGCGGGCATTGTCCGCGGTAGGAAAGGTTACCGTTGTGGCGCCAGAGCGAGATCGCAGCGGGGCCAGCAATTCACTGACTCTGGATCGGCCCTTGTCAGTGCGTAAAGCCGCCAATGGTTATTACTATGTGAATGGCACACCCACCGACTGTGTGCATATCGCCGTCACCGGACTGCTTCCGGAATTGCCGGATGTCGTTGTTTCCGGCATCAATGATGGCGCCAATATGGGCGATGACACCATATATTCGGGTACGGTGGCAGCGGCTACCGAGGGGTTCCTGCTGGGGATACCGTCGATCGCGATGTCCCTGGTATCAGGAAAAACGGTTCATTTTTCCACGGCGGCCCGGGTTGCCGCTGAACTGGTGACGCGCTTCCACGAGCATCGCATTGATCAGCCGGTCTTGTTGAATGTCAACGTGCCGGACATTCCGTACGAGGCTTTGCAGGGCCTTGAGGTCACCCGTTTGGGCAAGCGACACAAGGCAGAACCCGTGGTGCAGGCCATGACCCCGCGCGGCGATACCGTTTACTGGATCGGTGCTGCCGGCAGCGCACAGGATGCCGGCGAAGGAACCGACTTTTACGCGACTGCGGGCAGCAGAGTGTCCGTGACTCCGCTGCAGATGGATCTGACCCGTTTCGGTCAGATGGAACTGGTTGCCGGTTGGCTGAAAAAGCCGAAATCAGCATGAGTACGGCTCATTCCGGCATCGGCATGACTTCCCAGCGCACCAGAATGCGCCTGGTGGAACGTTTGCGTGCGCAGGGCATACGCGATGAAGTGCTGCTAGGCGTCCTCGGTGAGGTGCCGCGGCATATTTTCGTGGACGAGGCACTGGCAAGCCGTGCCTATGAAGACATGGCATTGCCGCTGGGTTTCGGACAGACCATTTCCAGTCCGTATACCGTTGCGCGCATGCTGGAATTGCTGCGAAGCGGGGGGGCTTTGGGAAAAGTGCTTGAAATTGGCACCGGCTGCGGGTATCAGGCCGCCGTGCTTTCCCGGCTGGCACGCGAGGTGTATTCCCTCGAGCGGCTTGCGCCGTTATTGACCAAGGCGCGCAGACATTTGCGGGACGCACGTGCGCATAATGTTCGGGTCAGGGTTGCTGATGGCCAGCTGGGCTGGCCTGAACAATCACCCTTTGACGGCATCGTCGTAGCGGCTGCAGGCACTCATGTGCCACAGCCGCTGCTCGATCAGCTGGCAGTGGGTGGTAAAATCATCATCCCGTTGACGCACCAGGACAGGCAAGCGTTGCATGTCATTGAAAGAACCGCGCAAGGCTATGCAGACCGAAAAGTTGAAGATGCCAGGTTTGTGCCATTGCTCCCGGGATTGGGTTAGTTACCGCACTCCCGGGGTGTTGGTGCGCGGGGTGTTTGCCGGCATCGCTGCTTTGCTGGTCAGCGGCTGTGTTGCGACAAGACCTGCGCCGGTGGCGGAGCGCCTGCCACCCGAACCCAAGGCGACGGCCAAGTCCGCTCCTGCCAGAATTTCGGCGAGCAGTGACCGCCCGCGACCCGAGTTTTACACGGTCAAGTCCGGAGACACGCTCTACAGCATCGCCCTCGAATTCGGTCTTGATTATCGCGAGCTTGCGACCTGGAACGGCATAGATCCCTCGCGTCTGCGTACCGGACAGCAACTGCGGCTTTCTGCGCCCCAGGGTGTAGTTACGGCTCCTTTGCGCGGACCAGCCGGTGCGGTCGAAGCCAGACCGCTGAGCGGCGGGAGCGGGGGCGTGACTGCCAGTGGCGTCAAGACCGAGCCGCGCGGTATTCGCGTGCCGTACTCCGACCAGGCTTATGCGCAGATGGCCAATGTAAAGCCGGAAACGATTACGGGAAAAACTGAATCAACTCCGGAAGGCGCGGCTAAACCCAGAGATGCTGACGATATCGACTGGATCTGGCCGGTGTCCGGAAAAATTGTTGCTCCTTTCAAGGAGACCACCAGCAAGGGCATCAGCATTGCCGGCAAGATGGGGCAGCCCGTGGTGGCGGCAGGTGCCGGACGCGTGATTTTCAGCGGTACCGGCATACGCGGGCTCGGTAAGCTGATTGTCATCAAGCACAACGAAAAATTTCTCAGTGTATACGCCCACAACCGCGAGCTACTGGTGAAAGAAGGCCAGACCGTCACACGCGGACAGAAAATAGCGGAAATGGGTAATACGGATTCCGATCAGGTCAAGCTGCATTTCGAGATTCGCCGGCAGGGCAAGCCTGTTGACCCTGCGGAGCTGCTGCCCCCGGCCTGAGTCAGGCAGCGAAGCGGCGTATTAGCTGCTTCAAATTTTGCACTTCCAGCGGCGAGCTCGTCTTGCCATAGCGCAATCCAACATAGAGTTTCGTGATGTGGCGGACTGGCTGCTCCAGTTCCGGGCGCAACCGGCAGGCGCGATCAGCGAACACAAGGGGACCCTCGGCCTGGTTACGGCGCAGACCGCGGCGCGCCAGCTTGGCGCAGAAACGGTCGTAAGCGGTCCGGATTTCGTCATCGCGCGTGCGCCGAAGGTCGCGCAGGGCGAAAGCGGCTCCGATCAGAACCGCGATGCCGGCGCAAATGACCAGGATTACAGCCAGTCTTTGCCATGTTGCATCGCTGAAACCGAGGCGCGAAAGGAAAAGGCGCTGACGTTCCGGGGAGTAGCCCAGAACCCACTGATTCCAGGTGTAGGTCACCGAATCCCAGGTCAGGCGTAGTTGCTGCAACAGGGCAAAATCGCCACGGACGAACATGGGTAAGGGATCGCTGCTCGGCAGTGCTGAGGCGATGCCGCGCTCGACGCGTGCTGGGGATACCGCTGCGGTTGGATCGACACGCACCCAGCCGGTGCCGGCCAGCCAGATTTCAGACCATGCATGGGCGTCAGCCTGGCGTACCAGGATGTAATCGCCGACAGGATTGATTTGCCCCCCCTGGTAACCGGTGACAACCCTTGCAGGAATACCAGCCGCGCGCATCAGCACCGTGAATGCCGAGGCATAGTGCTCACAGAACCCGCGACGGGTATCAAAAAGGAATTCATCAACGCCATGGACACCGAGCAGTGGCGGAGAAAGAGTGTAAAAATATTTTTCGTTGCGGAATTTCGACAGCACTTCGCTGACCAGTTGACCGTCGTCCTTGAATTGCTTGCGCAGTTCCTGGGCGTAACTGGCTGTGCGGGGGTTGTATCCCTGAGGAAGTTCCAGTGCCTGCTGCAGAACGTTGTCGGACTCATTTGCTCCGTAGGCAGCCCGCAGCGTGGATTTCATGTCGTAGCGTATCCGGCTGCGTACCGGTGTTGAGCTCAGCAGCTGCATGTCGCGGCTGACAAAAGACCGCGGAGGCCGCTGTCCGGGAAATTCGAGGGCGAAAAGCCAGCGTTTGTTATGGGGTTCCAGGGTCACGGTATATTCCACCGGAGCGTTGCTTTCTGGCAGATCTCCAGTCAACCGGGTGTAACGTGGTGCCGTCCAGGTGCGACCGTCGTAGTCCCACAATACCGGGCCGCGCCAGTAGAGTTCACGCGCCTCGGGAATGCGGCCGCTAAACGCCGCGCGGAATGCGATGGCATCCGAAAGAATCAGTTCGTTGAGGCTGCCGGGACTCATGGTATCGGAGAGCCCACTCAAGCCGGAATGTGAATCCTGCGGCAGGCCCCACAGCGGGCCCTGGATGCGCGGAAACAGCAGGAACAAAACCAGCATCAGTGGCAGTGCCTGCAACAACAGGACCCCAGATCGTTTTGCGGTTACGCGCCAATGTGGCGTGGCCCCGGTGTACTGCATGTTGATCAGTCCGGTCAGCAGCAGCCAGGAACATGCGAGCATGTAGATCGCAGTCGGTATCGTCTGCGAATACAGAAAATTGGTGATCAGCAGAAAACAGCCGAGAAACACCAGCAGCATGCCGTCACGCAGATGGCGCGTTTCCAGCAGTTTCATGGCAAGCATGACGACCAGAAGCGCCACTCCGGCTTCACGTCCGAACAGGGTGCGATATTCCAGCAGGATGCCCGCGGTCGCGGAAAGGGCCACTACGATCAGCAGCCACTTGGGTGGGGGGATGCGTCCTGGGCTGGCGAGATAAAGACGCCACCCGAAAACGATGCCGACCAGGGAAGTTAACCACAGCGGCAGGCGCAGCAGGTGTGACAGACTGGCGAACAGCAAGCCCGCTGACAGCCAGTAAGTCTCGGCCGCACCAAGCGACCGGGTGCTAAGGGTTGTCGGCAGTCGTGCCATACAAGGCGAGTGCGGTCAGGCATTCTGCGCAATGAGCCGAACCGCTGGCCGGCTTGATGATTTTCCCCGGCAATTTCAGGCCGAATGCTGCATGCTGCTCTTCAGTGTCGATGACCCAGCGAGCCAGATGTGAAAGTTTTTGTTCGACATCCATGGCAGCGGGCAGTTGGTTCCAGTCCAGCCACATTTCCGCATTGGCGCGTCCCGTGAACTGCTTGGTCAGCAAAGTGTTGTCACGTGCCACTGCTTTCCAGGCGATATGGCGCGGTGAATCCCCGGGCCGGTATGTCCGCAGACCCGCGAATTCGTCCTGTCCCTGACCATGCACTCCGCCCGTGCCGTCCCCTGCAACCGGAGGGGGCAGCGCCAGGTTTGTCGCTGCCGGCGCCGGGTAGACCAGGCAGCGCATGTCGAGATCAGCATAGGACCAGGCACGGAATAAACCCGTGGGGAAGCGGGTAAACAGGGTGAGCCTTCCAGGGCGCAGCCAGCCCCGACGTTCAGCCGGAATCGGCACTACAGCCGTAACATCTGCTCCTGCTGCCACATCGACATAATCCGCCCGGCGTGAATCTGCCGTGACACCTATGCTGTAGCGATGGGCGCGGGTTTTGTTGGAGATGTTGAGATGGAATTGGGTGGTTTCGCCGGCAAATACCGGTGAGACGCGTCCCGGTGAGATGCGCAGGTGGGCGATGTTGCGGAATGTGTGCAGCATCGACTGTATGCCCGCTGCGCCAAGCAGGAAAGACAGGATGAATCCAAGCGAAAGGTCGTAATTAACGGAACCCAACAGCATCAGCAGGATTACGCCGGCGAAAACCATGCCGTACCCCGTGGGCAGTATGAATACGCGGCGCTGTACCAGCAGGATGGAACCCCGGACCGGACCACGCCACTGGAAGAGCCAGTCCAGCAGTCCGTTTTTAAGTTCGCGGATCATCCTTGTGCCGGGTATCAGGGTATGGGGACCTGCTCAAGGAGTGTTGCGGCAAGGCCGTCACGTTTGGTGCTGCTGGAGCCGGTCGTGGGGGTCAGGCGGTGACCGACTACTGCCGGCAAAACGGCCTGCATGTCCTCGGGGACGATGTGATCACGACCGTTCATGAATGCCCAGGCGCGGGAAGCCTGTAACAGCGCAAGTGCGGCCCGGGGTGAAAGTCCATGTTCGAATTCGGGAGAGGTGCGAGTATGGTTGACGAGAGACTGCAGATAATCGAGCAGCGCCGATGAGGCATGAATCTGCTGGACTTTGCGCTGCAGTTCAATCAGTTGAGCTGCATCCAGCTGGGCCTTGAGTTCATTGAGCAGATCGCGCCGATCACTGCCGTTGAGCAGCGCGCGCTCGGCTTGTGCATCCGGATAGCCCAGTTCGATACGCATGAGGAACCGGTCCAGTTGGGATTCCGGCAGCGGAAACGTTCCAATCTGGTGCGAAGGGTTCTGGGTTGCAATGACGAAAAACGGCCGTGGTAGCGACCGGGTTTCGCCTTCCGTGGTTACCTGGTTTTCTTCCATGGCCTCCAGCAGTGCACTTTGCGCACGGGGTGTTGCCCGATTGACTTCATCAGCCAGGACCACGTTGGTGAATATCGGGCCTGGATGAAATTCGAATCCACTGCTGTCCCGGT
>Ga0222714_10006420_pt1 | contig 10986 bp, 12 predicted proteins | sample C33_3DmetaG_FD_165048 | JGI IMG/M metagenome (GOLD analysis project Ga0222714, IMG submission 165048) | Estuarine water microbial communities from San Francisco Bay, California, United States - C33_3D | ecosystem: Environmental > Aquatic > Marine > Unclassified | place: USA: California... | reverse complement strand
GAGTTGATTTTTTGTGTTCTGAACAAATATTTAAAAAATCAATTAATTTAGGATTTCCTGTTGGGTCTGATAAGTTTCCTGCAAATGATATTTTATGAAAACAATGTATTACTTTTTCAAACTGTTTAAGTGTCATATCATCACCAGGCACACTTAGTCCGTGATTACGATATCCTCTTTGTCTATCACAAGCGTAACATTCTAAAGGACATCTAAATGATATGTCTATATTTAAACCTCGTTTTAAGTTAAAAAATTCGGCCACAGTCTTCTCCAATCAAAGTTTCTATGTGCTGATAATCTATCACAGTAACTTTTCATTTGTTCTATAGAACCTTTACTAAAAGGTTGTTTTTGTAATTCTTCTAATACATATGGAAAATCTTTATACAAAACTGTGTACTTTTCTTTAAGATGGCCTGGTAAATTACAAATAGATAACATTTCAGGACCTCTTGCAATATTATGAAAAGTTACATCTAATCCGAACTTTCTTCTATAGTATCTAGCAATCTCGTGTAAATCATCTATGTTTAATAATGATACTGTACAATTTAGTCTTGTTACTAAATCTTTTGCCTCTACTAAATTAGATTCAAATTCTTCTACATCTATAGGATATCTAATCCATTTTAATTTTTCACCATAATGGTCACAAGAAACACCTAAATTAATTTCTTCAAACTTATCTGCTAAATCAAATATACTATGATTTTTCCACCTTAATTTTGTCAAGTTTGTATCATAAGATATTTTAATATGTTTTGCGTGTTCTTCAGGAACTCTATCTACAAACTCCCAATGTTTTGGTAACTGTAATGGTTCTCCACCTGTCATATTGATATATGTTACAAGATGAATATTATCCATAACATTCTGCACCATATTTTCCCATTGGTCGTGTTTCACAGATTTAAATTCTTTTCCGAAACCTTTTATTTTCTTATATGATTCGCCAAAAACGGCCTTCAATTCATTTCGTCTAGTTGATGAATTATAAGGGAAACACATATAACAACCTAGATTACAAGCAGAACCATTAATTCTTAACTTTAAATTAATCTCAGTAATGTCTTCTACAATACCATATTTTTTTAAATATTTGTCTGTACGATAAGAACTACCACAACGATTTTCCATTTCATAACATCTTTCACAACCTGTAATAGGTTTACCTAAAAACATATCATTTCTGATTGCTTCCATTTCGTCTGATTTGAAATAATCAAATGGCAATGTATTCACATCTTGGTATTTTTTTAAGTCTTCTCTTTGAGTTGCGTGGCAACATAGTCTATATTGACCTGCATTGTCAACATAAATCTCTCTAAAAGCCATAGGGCAATAAGATTTGTTTTTAATAGCAAACTCTTCAATTTTAGTAGGTTGTCTTTTACCCTTGTCTTTTATAAATTTCATATGAATATCACCATGTATCTATCGTACTTATCTAACTTCAATGTGCCTTTAAATAAAAGTTTACCTATATTAAATTCACTTACAAAGTCTTCTAAATTTTCTTTACAGTTAATATGTTCTTCTATTTGAACATAATTGTTTGATTGTAAAATCTTTAAACTACTTTTACTCATTTTACTTATGTAATTGTTTAAATCTTTTTGTTCAATATGTTCACAAGAGGTACATATGTTTATATTAAAATCATAAGGGTCAAATGATTGCATTGTTTCAGTTACAAATTCTATGTTTTTTCCCTTATATAATTTTTCACCAATAGTTTTACACATTGGGTCCATATCGTAACTTACAATTTTACCATATGTAAAATCTCTAAACACATTAGCAAGATGTCCGTACCAACCAGCTGCAATACAAACAGATGGTGTTGGAAACATCTCTACAAATGGTCTTGCTTTTTGAGCTAACCATATTTTACTTTTTTTCTGGTTTTGGTTGAGTGAATTGATAATGGATTTGACTGTTTTATCAGTCGTTATCTGGTCTATCACCTCAAGCGTTCTATCAATCATTATAAATACCTATATTATATGATTATTTATAATGGTAGGACGAAATGAAAAAAGTTATCTATAGTTTGTACATTGATATTCCTGATGGCCAGTTTTATATGCACGATAAACCTGGTGTAGAAAAAAAGAATACCAAACAAGCCTTCAAAGAAAATTATAGTCGTTTAAAAGAAAGTCATATGCGTTACGCAAAGGCTATTGGTGTAGATTATATTCTATTTGAATACGATAAAAAATATGAAGAATATCTGACTTTCTTTACCACAAATTATCCAGAAATCAACATTTATTCAGTTGTTAATTTTTATAAGTTACATTTGATGTATGATTTGGCAGAAAAATATGATGAAATACTATACTTAGATTTTGATGTTATACCTTTAACAAATGAAAACTTTTTTGATGTGTGGGATTTAAATAAGGGTATGGCAATCTATAACAATAATATTCATGTAAACGCTAGAAATCAACCTTTACATAAACTCAATCATACAGATAGAAGTCCTACAGCAAAGTATTATAATGCTCAAGCAATGTTAATTGAAACTGGTCATAGTCCAAATAATGATGTAATTAATACAGGAATAATTGGTGCTAAGAAAGAACACATACAACAACTGAGATACTTTGAGAATTTTAGAGGCACACTAGATTTGATGACACTATTGAGAACTAAATTAGACGGTCTTTATCCACCTAACATTGTTCAGATGTTTGCATATGATAATGAAACCGTTTTTAGTTATAAATTACAAACTACAAAAACTCCACATCAATGGTTAGATAGACAATGGCATTACTTTTTTGATAAAGTATATTATGTGCCTAAAGTAACAAAGTTTTGCCACTGTATTAATAAAGAGTTTGAAATGGCATGGGATAGATATGAAAAGAATAATCTTTAGTATATACAACGAAATACCAGATAGCAATTTAGAAAACAATAATCCATACGCTGGCGATAGTATGCCTAAGTCTAAAAGAGCTAAGTTAGAATATAAAAAACATTTTGATATTTTAAAAAAGGTTAAAGAAGAATATGCTGAAGATTGTGATGCTGAGTTTAAATTATTTCAGGCAAATCCTGACCCTAATAATGACTTGTTCAATACATTTAAAGAAAAGTTTGGCATCTATTTTGGTTTAAATAGAAAAGACTTTGATATTATGAACTTCTATAAACTATTCTTATTTGAAGAAATGGCAAGATATTATGATGAGGTCGTTTACTTAGATTTTGATGTTGTGCCTAATACTCATTATTCAATCTTTAGACAATTAGATTTTACAAAAGTTAATGCATTAGCCGTTAATGCAAACAAAAAAAATATTTGGTCAATAGGTGATTTAAAAACACACGATAGAAACAAAAGTGATTTTGGAGAAATTGTATCTAAATTTGATAAACAAAGTATGTATTGTAAAATGATGGCAAAAAGAGCTATGTTAATGACTCAAAATATCTCTGGTACGGAAGACATCATTAATACAGGTATTCTAGCAGGTAATAAAAATGCCATATTAGATTTAAAATTATTTGATGATTTTACATTCAAAGTTGATACATTATTGTTAGCACAAGAAGAACAAATGTTTGGTAAAGAACTATCAAATAAATTCTTTTTAAATAATGAAGTCTTTTTTACCTTTCATTTAGAGTATAAAAATATACCATATAACAAATTAAATCCTGAATGGCATTTTATGTTATTATCTGGTCACTTAGCACCAAATAAAGAAGATATGTCAAAGGCTCATTTACTACATGTAATTGATAAAAACTTTGAAAGAGTGTTTAAACTATGTGGCATCCAGCAGAATTAAGACTGTTTATAGATATAACTACGAAATGTAATGTAGGCTGTCCTATGTGTCATAGGACCAATCCAGACGGTTGTGGAACAGCAGATTGGTTGCCAGACATAGATTGGTCTATAGAACAGTTTAAACAAGCATATCCTGAAAATGTGTGTAAAGCAACAAGAGAATTTAACATATGTGGTACTTGGGGTGACCCTATTATAAACAAAGATATTCTTAAAATTGTAAGATATATTAGAGATGTTAATAAAGACGCCAGAATATTAATCAATACAAATGGCTCATTGAGAAATGATGATTTTTGGTGGGAGATAGGTACAATAGGTGGCAAAAAATTAGAAGTTATATTTGCTGTTGAAGGCATCAATCAGGAAATGCACGAGAAATACAGACAAAAAAGTTTCTTAAAAAAAGTATTAAACAATATGGATATTTTAAGTAATACTCCAGCAAAAATAGTTACTCAAACAATAGCATTTAAACATAATGAAAATTATTTAAAAGATATTGAAACTTTATGTAGAAAACACGGTTCTACACATCATTATATTGTAGAAACAAATAGATTTTCAAAAGGACCTGTATATGAATTTGTAAATGCAAAAGGTCAACCTGACAAATTAGAACAACCATTTTTAAATATTAAAGAAAGTTTAGAAAAGAATGAAGATAGACCTAATGAGGAGATAAGAGTAATTGAAATTGACTCACCAGATGAAAGAAAAACAAGAACTACTAAATTAAAAACATCTATCAAATTAAGTAACAGAAAACCAGAAAACTTTAATATACCAAAAGATGATTTACAAATCACTTGTTCGTGGGCTAGTAGAAATAGAATTTTAATAAATCCTGATGGTCAAGTTTTACCTTGTTGTTATTTGTGTAATCCTTATTTTGAAAATAATGATGATATAATGCATAAACATGAATTGATAAAAGATTACAAAAAGAAAGATAAGAGTTATAATGTCTTTCATAGAAACTTACTAGATATTATTAAAGAACCTTGGTTTAAAAAAGATTTAAAAGATAGTTTTACAAGTGGTAAACCATTAAAACAATGTGTTACTTTTTGTTCAAAAAATAAACGCTCACAAAAATATGGAATAGATAATGATTAGAATATTTACAGTTTATTTTGAAGGTAAGTATGAACCAAAGTATGTGACAAACTTATATAGAGGTCTTAAAAAATATTGTAAAGTGCCATTTGAGTTTGTCTGTTTGTCAGACACAAATGAAATAGAAGCTGATAGAATTATACCAATATACAAAACAGGTGATATAAAATTACATTGGCATAAACTAGCATTCTTTAGTCCTTTATTTGGTGGTCAACAACCAGGTGATGATATTATTGTTATGGATATTGACCAAGTAGTTGTTTCAGACATTACTGATATGATTAACTATCCTGTAAATGAAAACGAACTTATATCTATAGAAAGATGGTGGAACTTAGGTGATAGATTAGCACCAAGATTAAATGGTGGGTTTTATAAGTTTAAATCTGGTAGTTTAAAGTGTGTGTGGGATAACTTTGTTAGAAATATAGAATATTGGCAAACACATTTTTATTATGAGGGTCTAGTACATTACAAATATTATGGAGAACAAAACTTTGTACAACATATTTGTAGAAGAGAAAACAAAAAAATTACCTTAATGCCAGGTGAATGGATTGGCAAATGGACACAAGATACTGTTAGAAATATGAAATATAATATTAAGTATGGTGAAGTTTTTAATGATGATTATATGATTATGGACCAACCTAATCCTAGGTTAAAATTAATTCACTTTGCAAACCCTAATACAACAATACACGATTCTAAAGATGAATGGTTAAAGGATTATTGGCAATGAATATAATTTGCGTTTGTACAGGTCAAAAATATAGTCAATGGTATGTTAATAATTTAAAACATATGATTGATACATATTCAGGTTTAAAATATGATACATTTAATGTAATCACTAAAAACTCATATACAGGTGTATTCAATAAACTACAGATGTTTAGAGATTTTACTAAAGGCCAAAATATCTATTTTGATTTAGATGTTGTTATTAAAGACAAAGTGCCTGAAGAGATTATACAAAAAGATTTACATTTAGTACATTGTTGGTGGCGTGAGGCAAAACATACACCTGTCAATTCATCTATAATGTCTTGGTATGGAGACCAATCACACATCTATGATTTTTTTAAACAAGATGTTATTGGTTTAGAAAAGAAATATAATAGAGGTATGGATCAATTTATATTTGAGAACATTGAACATAAATCTTGGAAAAATATCTGTAATACTATTCAAGGCCACGAATATGAACCTGAAAATTACGACTACAGTATATGGTTATTCAATCAAAGATATATGATGTTCCAAGAAGGTTGGTCTGGTTGGTGGAAAAATTACTTTATAGAGAATACAATCTCTAAAGCTTCCTGAGGATTCTTTGATTTTCTAATTGAAGATTTAATATCATTACTTGCATTTTTTACTTTATCTAATTCAAATAACGCTAATTTAAATGCAAACAATTGCTCTGCTTTTGTTTCATCAAACTTAAAAATGAAGTCATTGATAATACCAAATACATCTTCAGCATTTTTCTTACCAACTTCTTGTAAAATTCCGTCAGCTTTTGCAATGTCCCATACAACCTTTTTAAAGGCATCTCTATCGTCTTGTATTTTATTCCAAGTATTTTCATGTAGAGTATCTAAATCTACATATTGAAATAATAATTCACACCAAGGATGTTTAGTGTCAAAAGGAATGACTGTAGGTATAATTGCTTTACCGTCTTCCGATTTTGTAATGATTTCTATTTGTGTTCTTTCGTTATCACAAAAGTGTGCTGTGATAAAGTTTTTATCTAGGTATTCTTTAGTTAACATTTTTATTTTCCTCAATATATTGGTACAAATTCACTTTTGGTGACCAACCGTAATTATTTAGTATAGATATATCAGCAGTATTATCCAATCTTTCTGTTTCGTCACCAATCATTTTGATATAATCAATTTTAAAATATTCTGCAATATCAGTAAGTCTATTAGATATTCCGGTGCCTATATCTATAACTCCAGTAAGTGTTATAGACATTATGGTATCTATTGCTGAAACAATATCATTCACATGAATAAAATCTCTAATGTGATTTACATTTAAATAATGTACTTTATTTTTCAAAATAAGTGGTATTAACATATTATCTCTAGCGTTAGGACCGTAAACAGTTGTAAATCTTAAACCTATATTGTTTGAATGTGATAACTGTTCAATGCCATATTTACTCATTGCATATGGATTTTTCCAAGGTTCGTGAGCTGTTGATGAACTAGCATAGATAATTCTTACATCTTTGTAATGGTCAAATAATCTTTGACTACCTATTACATTTGTTTTCCAATATTCAGTTGGTCTAGTTAAACTATCTCTTACACCAGATAAACCAGCTAAGTGTATTACTAAGTCAATATCTTTAGGAAATTCTGAGGACAATAAATTGCCACCAGATTTTAAATCAAACCCAATAACATTGTGATTTTTTAATTGTAGGTGTGTGTATAGATGTGAACCTATAAAGCCTTCATGGCCTGTTAATAATATATTCATAATATCCTCAGTTATTAAGATTTATTTATTCTTAAATAATATGTATTCGTTGTTACTGGTGTACCATTTGGAAACTCTTGTGCTCTATAATCATCAGCATTAACAAATCTTTGTTGATAGTTACCTGAACCATTTAAAACTGTATTTGTCATACCTGAACCTCTTGTGCTTCCTGAACCAGATACTCCTAAGTTGTATGTTATTTTGTATCCGTCTGTAGAACTTTCAGCAGTATAATCTATCAAGTTTTTAATCATAGTTTCAAAATTACTTGTAGGATATACTTGAATGTCATCATCTGCTCTTACATACATTGGTAATGTGTAAGTAGGATTTGTTCTTGTAATTCTTTGTAAATAATAACTTGTAATTGTTTGTGGTTGGTCAGTTGAAATATCACCAATTGTACCAGCTGCATAAGCGGCCGTATTAGCTCTTGTATCTAAAAATATTGGTGTGTTTATACCACTAACTTCAGTAGCGCCTGCAACTGTAGATGTAGTTGAAATGTAATATGTTCCTGCTTGACTTGTTGTTGTATTACCACTTGTCAATAAATCAATTGCTGGATGTATAAATGTATCTTTCATATCAGCAAGTGTCATAGCCACTAAGTTATTTGAACCGTCTAAGTAAACAGGATATAATTTACCTGTATCACTTGTTAATACTGTGCTAGCAATTGCTGAATTTACTTTTGAATAGTTTACTGTAACTGTTGATGGTTCTGCTGTTGTAGCTTCACTAGGAAAAGAAGTTGTGCTAGTTGAAACAGCACCCGCTTGTAATCTTGTATCAGATATTGTTCCTAAATTTCCGCCTGAACCAACTACGCTTAATGCAACACCTGGATTAACTGAATATTGATAGATAACTTGAGCAATGATATTGTCAATCATTGCACTGGTCATCGCCTGGATGTTACCAGCGTTATTGTATAAAGGTGTTCTTACTGCCATAATCTATTTCCATTTTTAACTTCCTGCACCATAAAGAGTTTTTAGAGGTGTACCAGCTGAGTTATATATAATCAAACTTACAACATCTTTTAATTCTGCTGAACCAACTGCGTCATTGGCCATCATAGCTTCTGTTACAACATCTAAAGAACCTGTTGTTACGAATGTTCCGTTTTCATTTGGAATATAGATTAGTCTATCAGCTGTAGGGTCAATAACTCTAAGTGTTGTTTCAAAATTATCGGCCGTATCACCTTCAAATACAATAGGTCTCGTAGGAGCTAAATAAAATACAGCGTCAACACTAAAGAAACCAGATGTAGTTGTTACATCATATTGTCCTGGAACTCCTATTTTTGCGTTACCTAAAGTAGAACCACCCACAACATTTAATGTGCCGTCAACAATAGTGTTTGTGCCTAATGTAATATTAGTTGAATCTGTTGATGTAATTGTGCTACCATTAAAGTTAATTGTGCCTAAAGTTGAATTACCAGTTACGGCAAAATTATCACTTACAGTAACAGTTGTAGAATCTGCTGAATAGATACTTGATGTATTTAATGTACCTAATGTAGCTGTGCCTGTTACAGTTGCGTTATTTGAAACTGTTAAATTGTTTGCAATAGTTACATCATTTGGTAAGCCTATTGTTAGTGTATCTGTAGCACTAACGACAGCTTCAATTTCATTTGAAGTACCTAATACTCTTAAAGTATCACCACCACCAACAATCTGTTGTGTAGATGTACTATCTTCAATGGTAAAACCTGCTGTTGATGTTGCAATAGCAATTGTTTCATTCATTGCACCTACAATGTTAGTTGCACTGATAGCACCTGAAAGTGTAGCAATATCACCAAAGTCCTGTGAAGACAAAGCATTAAACTGTAGTCTAAAGGTCTCTAGTGTATCTGTTTGTGCAATTGTTCTAGCTGCCATTTTTGTTTACCGTATTCTTAATAAGTGATTTAATTTCATACAATTCTTGTTTTAAATTATTTATCTCTCTACAAGCGTCTTTAATTTGGTCCGAATGAGTTTGTCTTGCTCTCACTCTTTTCATATAAATTTGATACTCAGATACATTTGTATTTACAATAGCATTTGAATTCATTTCTCTCACTAAATCTTTATAACCTTCTACTTTTAATTTTGCTACCATCTCACTATACCGCTAATGCAATTCCTCGTAAATCTTTAATTCTAGGAGCGTATGCTGAGTTTGTACCTTTCATTGCAATTTTAATTTGAAATGCTGAGAACTCAGATAGTCCACTTGCTGAATATTTGTACTCTTTAAACTGATTAGAAGTTTCTGCTGGTGCAACTGTAACATCTTCGTTACCATTTGTGTTAAAAGGCACCCAATTCAAATCTTTAATATCTCTAACTTCTTCAGATGATGTAATTCTATAAAATACTTGTACAGATGAAGAAGACCTTACATGTGAAGTTAATCTAACATCTAAAGCAGTTGAGTTGTTTTCTAATAAGATTGGTCTTGTACAGTAAATCGCAGCTGTAGAAGAACCTGAAGATTGTTCATCATCTTTGAAATTCGGTGTATTGCCTGAAGTAGGATTATTAATTCTGTTTTGAACTGTAATCATACTTGTTCTTTGAGTATCAATCACTGGCGAAAGTTTAGTATTTGATGTTGTTAATGTACAAGTTACAAATAATGATTTATTACCAGTCATTTCATTTGTTTGGTTTATATCACTTGCGACAACTTGTGGAGCATCAAAATAAATGTTATCATTTGCAATAATTGATATTGCACTTGTTGATGGTGTCAACACAAATTCTGTTTCTGAACCGTGTATTGAACGACCACTTGTAGGTCTCATTGCATATGTAATTGAGGTATCTGGCAATGTCATAGTTTGTACATTTACTAAAGCTACATCATATAATCTATTTTGTGTAGCAACAACTGTAGAACCTCCAACATCTCCTGTTGATGTAGCTGAGCCTGCTGTTGTAATGTCGTAACTATCTAAAGTGACATTTGAAATACTTGTATATGTTCCGTTAATAGCAGAACCTAAAATGCCGTTATAACTTGTACTTGCTTCTAATCCTGAAATTGTAACATTGTTAGATACGCCGTGCATACCGTGATTTGGATGAAACACTCTAATAACACCTGAAGAATTTGTTGTTCTTAAACCATTTGCTTTTAGTGTTCTACTTGGTAATGTATCGTTTACAAATGTCACATTACCTGTTACATTACTAAATTCTGCTCTTTTTAGTTTAAACTTCATATCCTCATTTTGTTCAGCTGTCCAAGTTGAACCGTTTTGAGATTTAAATAATACACCAGCATAAGGTTGTTGAGATATTGTTCTATCAGAACCTAAATTTGTTTGGCCAATTCTAGCGACAAAGGCATTGTAATTTGCTGAGTTAGCTAATACTACAAAACAGTATTCAACATTTTCCTGAATATAAACAGGACTTGGGAATGTAAATGTTGTGGCTGTTGTTCCTTGTTCACTTACATTAACTGCACTAGGATTTATAGTTACTTCCGAGAATGGAAGAATTGTAGTTGAAGGATAACCGTTTGAAACTTCT
>Ga0222714_10006419_pt1 | contig 10986 bp, 17 predicted proteins | sample C33_3DmetaG_FD_165048 | JGI IMG/M metagenome (GOLD analysis project Ga0222714, IMG submission 165048) | Estuarine water microbial communities from San Francisco Bay, California, United States - C33_3D | ecosystem: Environmental > Aquatic > Marine > Unclassified | place: USA: California... | reverse complement strand
AGCTAAAAGATGATAATATCCATTTTAATGTAGCTAATGATATCGGTAATAATAAGAATATCTTAGATAGGCCAGAATTTTTAGATCTTAGATCTGAGATGCAAAGTAAAGTAAATGAATTTTACGAAAAGGTTTTAAATATAGATCCTAGGTATGTCACAGGCAAAATTGGTCAAAGTTGGTTAACCTACACTAAACCAAATAGTGATCAGAAGCTTCATGAACACCGTCACTTAAATGCTTTCACGTCTGGGGTCTTTTATCTTCAAACCTCTAATGAAGATTATTTAGAATTTACTAATCCTATTAATGAAGTCCATAGACACTTTAGATTTATGTTAGGGCCGAATCACAATCAATTTAATTCACGGAAAAGCCGTATTCCTACCCCGGTGGGAACTTTAATAATGTTCCCCTCATTGATAGCACATCACTTCGGTGAACCAGAAACCCCTAGGAAAGATGTTAGGATAAGCATGGGCTTCGATACTTTCTTTAAAGGTGAGCTTACTTTTGGCCCCGAAGATTATTCTAAAACTTTTGTATCTTAAAGGTTTACAAATCCTTCGGAATAGTTTATAATACTTGTATATCAATTGGAGATTAGATATGAATGAACATTCTTTTAGGCTTCATTTTGAATATCCAATATGGATGCTCCTTAAAATGTTCGATGATTATAAGCTTCACCTTTATGCTTGGAATAATCCACCTGGGAAAGATCCTATGATTACAGTCTTTGGAGCTCCAGAAAATATAGAAAGATTAAAAAAAGATCTTAAAGAATTCAAAGAGCTTTCAGAGAAGGTGATGAAAGAACATGCCAAAGTTTAAAGGTACAGTTACAGCAGAATTTATTGCTCGTAGGGATAGTAAAGCCCCGGGATTCGTTGCTGGAGTACGTGGTGCTGATGCGGAATTTATTGAACATCATCAGGCCTTAATAGATCCATTTCAAACCCTGTATGAAGGCTATGAGTTTGATACTAAACATTCGGTCCTTGGTAACATTGATTATAAGCAATATTCTAAAGCTGGGATCAAGCTGGGAGAATATACCCAACAGCAGATCCGAGGTGGAAAAGTACAATATATCGGCGTGTGGAGATGGTTACCAAATAACCTTTGGGAAGAACTTCACGAGGGTAAAGTCGTACAGTATGAAATACTGGATTATATCGATGCCAATAAAGCCATTGAGCATCTTGACGATGATAATAGATTTCCATTTGATATATACTAACGTAAACCTTTATGAGAATGGCCATGCCAATTTATACATTACAAAATGTCGATACCCAAGAAACTTGGGACGTTCATTGTAGCTATAAGCAATTGCAAAAAATGCTTAAAGATCCTAAAATAGAACACGTCTTCAAAGCCCCAAATATAATTGGTAGCCGTGACGGATCTGTTAGGGTTCCTGACGGATTTAAAGATCTAAAAAATCGAATGAAAAAACAAGCTGGTAGCGGTAATACTATCAGATAACCCTATGACAGGCAGGCTTAGAGTGGCTAGAAACTTCTCACCAAACAGCATAAAACTAGAGTCCCTTCTTGAATATGAAGCTATTACTGAAAATCAGAAATTAGCTTTAGATTTCTGGGATGATGGTTATAACCTTATACTATCAGGATCAGCGGGTACTGGTAAGACGTTCATAGCGTTTAATTTGGCGCTAGAAGATGTATTAGATAAAGACACCGTATACGATAAGATGATAGTAATTCGTTCTATCGTTCCTACTCGTGACATTGGGTTTTTACCAGGTGACGAGACTGAAAAGAAACGGGCATATACCTTACCATATATCGGAATCTGTGAAGAGATTTTAGGTATGTCCGACGGATGGGACAAATTAATAGATACGAAAAGGGTTATATTCGAATCCACATCTTTTATTCGTGGTACTACGTTTAATGATGCGATTATACTCGTTGATGAAATGCAGAATTTAACCTTTCATGAATTAGACTCTGTTATCACCCGCATCGGTCGAAATTGTCGATTGATCTTATGTGGTGATTACTATCAATCAGACTTTGAAAAAGATAGGGATAAGTCTGGCGTGAAAACGTTTATGGAGATAGCTGAGTCTATGCCTAAGTTTGAAATTATAAACTTCACCTGGAAAGATATCGTTAGATCGGATCTCGTTAGGGATTATATAATGTCGAAGGAGATGTTAGGAATAAATGGCTAAAGCAAAATATTCACCATGTATCAAGGTGTGTACCCATGATGATGAAGGATACTGTTTAGGCTGTGGTCGCACAGTAGAAGAAGTAAAGGGTTGGAGACACCTTACCGAAGATGAACAACTAGATGGCATAGAAATGCTACGAGCAAGACAATTTGAACGAGCCCAGAAGGAAAGAATAAATGGCTGCTAAAACTAAAAAGTCGAAGGAAGCGTATGATCCACGACTTGCTAACATCGGCTTGGGTAGAAAGAAAACTACTCAAGGTGGTAAAGCTTTCAAGACTAGCTCTTTGAATAAACACAAAAAAACAAACTATCAAAAATATCGAGGCCAAGGAAGGTAACAATGGCTAAATTCAGTAGATTCGACCCACGTAACAAAAAGTCCGGTCGGAACAAAAAAAGATCTCTACAAAAGGATTTTCGTATTCGGGATGATGAAAGGAAAGGTCGTGATCGAATTCTTGTCAGATCATATCACGAAGTACACAGTCAAGAACCATCCCAAAGATGAACTTTTATCTCTCATAGAAGAGATGATTAATAGGTATGGGATAGAATTAAATAATCAAGGATATTATTATGATTATCTTGAACCTAAGCTTCCTAGACCTTATAAGAAACTTGCTAGGTCATTCATGGATATTGCTGTTCATGAAATGGCTAAGGAAAGATATTATTCTAGACTTGTTAAGACTACCCAAACATGGTTCCAACAATATCCCGAAAATACAAGATTCGGTTGGCATAATCATCCTCAAATGAATTTTGCTGTAGTTTATTATGTAGAATTACCTGATGGGGCTTCTACGTGGTTTGATCCTTGTTATCCGGGTAAATCAGATTATCAGGTAAATGCAAAGGAAGGAGATATAATAATGTTCCCGACTTTTTTACCACATAAAAGTGAATCTCATTCAAAGGGAAGAAAAACTATTATCTCTTATAACGCGGATGTTCTTTTAGATAAACATATTGCAAACAAAAGGAAGTCATCATGACAGTTGCTCAAATTCTTAATCTCCGTTCAGAGTGGGAAGAGCTAGTGAATGGATTTAAAATGAACGGTAGATATGATGGTACTATCAATAATCTAAAATGGTTTATCCAGTACGGTCATACTAACAATAGATTTCGAGAAGGATATGAAGAAGCAAAAGGTATAGCTAAAACTATCCTTAGCAACTATAAAAATGTGATATGAGATATTGTGGATTTTCTGAATTTATGCACGATGCAGGCCTTGCTTTTATAAGTGAGGATGGCAGGATTGAATTTGCTACCCATGGAGAAAGGTATAGCAAATCCAAAAACGATCCTGAACTTCCAGATGAGTGCTGGAATATGGTTAAGGGTGACGACAGTGTTACTTTTTATGAAAATCCTGAAATAAGATTAAATATCGGAATTTATAAAGGCGGTAAAAAAAATAAAAGTACTCATAAGTCTATGATAATCTATTCTTCATTAGACTATGACCATTGCATTGATCATCATATTTCCCATGCTGCAAATGGATTTTATACCCGTCCATGGGAATCTGCTGAAGATACTGTAATCGTATCAATTGACGGTGCTGGTGAAGAAGATTCTACGATCATATATGATCATAATTTTAACATATTAGATAAATGGTCTTTACCTAGATCCTTGGGCTATGTTTACGGATATGCTACTAAGATTTTAGGATATAAAATTTTAGAAGAAGAATATATTGTTATGGGAATGGCAGCCTATGGTGAGCCTGTAGTCTTTGATCAAATGAAAGAATATTTCTACAATTTACACTGCGCTGGCTACGATAATCGTGTTATGTTAGAAAAAGCTAGAGCAATGGGAGAAGGTAATTATAAAGTTTTCTTAGAAAATTTAAAAACTAATATTAGTGATGAAGACTTTGCTGCATCTGTACAAGCTTTAGCTGAATATGTTATGATTGAAAGATGTGAGTTTGCTAGACAGTTTGGATCTAAGTTAATTCTTACGGGCGGATGTGCACAAAATATTGTTGCTGCGAGTAAGATTAAGCCGATGTTTGATGATATGTGGATTCCTGTAGCACCGAGTGATGCTGGATCCGCTCTTGGTGCTGCAGCATATACTTACTGTAAAGAAAATAATAAAGATCGTATCAAATGGGAAGGGCCTTACCTTGGATATAACATCGATCGTGAAATTAATCCCAAAGATGTTGTTAAACATTTGCTTAAACATACTTATTGTGGTATTGCTAATGGCCGCGCTGAATTTGGCCCTAGGGCTCTCGGTAATCGCAGTCTCATTGCTGATGTTCGTTACCCCGTTCGCGATACTGTTAATAGTATTAAAAGACGTCAGAAGTTTCGTCCGTTCGCCCCAGCAGTTCTGGAAGAATATGCAGAAGATTGTTTCGAAGGACCGATGAATGAATATATGCAATATACGTCTAAAGCTAAACATGATTACAGTTCTGTAATTCACGTGGATGGCACTTCAAGAGTGCAGATAGTTAAGAAAGACTGTAAGTCAGTTATTCGACAAATCCTAGAAGAATATTACGATCAAACTGGCGTTCCGATGTTACTAAACACCTCGTTAAATATAAGAGGTATGCCAATTGTTAATGATGAGTATGATGCTCGACATTTCCAAGGAATGTATGACGTAAAAGTATTTTAATGTCTATACGATCTAAAATATATGAATCATTTCACCCTGTTAATAAAGCTACAAGCAAGCTAATATTTAAAGGGACACCAGGTGTTGGTGATTTTATGTATCCACTCAATGTTGCTTATTTTAAATCGTATATTTTACAAAAACAAATTGAATTAGAGATGCACTGGTTCCACTCTAAAGATTTCGAATTCTATTTTGAAGATCCTGAAAACATAATAGAAAAATTTGAATATATTCACAATTTATATCAAAAAACTAATACAGAAGTTAAAGTTACTCATGTCTTCAATTCCGACAGGTCTGATCTTTATGTAGATAGATTTCATGGCTTCGAAAGAAAGATAATGGATGCTACCAAAATACCCTTCAGGTATAATGACTGGGTGTTTAGAAAAGATATTATGGAAGCTCCTACTTATTCAGATAAAATTGTAATTTGGAGGCCTTCTTTTAATGCACAACCACCAAGGAGCTTTAAACAACCTCTTACCCACGAGCAATGGGAAGAGATCATAGATATGATAAAGAATGTTCACGGATATAGGGTAATACAAATAGATTATAGAACACCAATAAGAGAAGTGATTTATCATATAAAAACTTGTAAAGCTACTGTCTCGTATGAAGGTATGTGGCACTACGTAGCAAAGAACTGTAGAAAACCTATGATCGTATTATCAGACGATCCTATAACTAAAACTCATACCCCAGATGCTTTGATATATAATCCGAGACGTAAAAAAGGATTTGATGCATCAAAGGGTGATAAGCCAGTCTTCAACACTAATTATTTTTTCAAGTTTGAAAAAAGATTAAATATGGCTAAAGAATATGGCACAGAGCGAATAAGATATTTTGAGGATTTGATGAATGAAAATTGATAGAGCGGTCATTGAGATTAACGGCGGGTGCAACTACACTTGTAAGATGTGTCCTCAAACTAACCCTGATGGTACACATGGTGCTCGTGGTAAGAACTGGCTTAAGAAGATGCCGCTATCAGAGTTCGAAGACTATGTTGCCCAGTGTGCTGAAGCAGGTCTACGTATAGTTAATCTTGATGGATCTGGTGAAGTTACGTTGAATCGTAATCTACCCGAATATATTCGTATCGTAAAAAAATACGGTGCTAAAGCATTTATGTTTTCAAATGGTATGCGCATGAAGGGTGACTTCATGAAAGAAACTATTGATGCTGGATGTGATTTCTTCCGCTTTTCCATTATAGGTTATAATGCGCATAAATATATGGAATGGATGAATAGTCGTGCATTCCAACTCGTATTAAATAATCTAAAGGATATGCAGGATTATGTTAGAGTTTCTAACAGTGACTGTGTCGTTGCGACTTACCATCTTATTACTGATAATACAGCCGTTGATTTCGAGGTAGAACAGTACCGCAAGATCGTTGATTGGGCGGGAGTTAAAACTGAAATCTGGAAGATGCACAACTGGTCAGGGGTGTATGATGTTCCATACGAAAGACAAGGTAAGGTCAAAACGTGCGGAAGACCATTCTCTCCAGATGTCGTTATCCGTGCTGGAGGTCTGGATAATAAGCGGGGAGCAATACATCCATGTTGCCAAGTGTTGGGAAGAGATGACGAAGCCGTACTCGGCCACATGTCAGAAAATAAATTAACAGACATTTGGTACGGTAAAGAATACGAAGAACTTCGAGAGCAGCACCGTACTGGACAATATCCAGACTTCTGTAAAGGCTGCGACTTCTTAATCGACGATCCAGAAGTTTTAGTTTATACTAATCATGAACGCGATCTTCATCATATGCATGGGACTGAATTCAGTTTAAACGAATACAGATGATGGATCCTGTTTTAAATTTTAGTACTCCAATATTCATGATTTGGGTTCCGGGTAACGAGAAATCAGAATATTATTCTAAAAAGACTATAAACTCCTGGATTAAAGCTGGTTATAAAAATATCAGAAAAATTGAAGGATCTACCGCAGACTCATATCAGGGTATTTTTAATTTTTCTGAATATCGTAGATATCGTAGTGGGAAATACAGAGAATGGGATCCGGTAGAAAAATATATCTGGGAATCTCATTGGAAGGCCTGGAAAGCTGCTTCTAAACTTAAGCGAGGTTCAATCATAATTGAACACGATGCTTTATTCTATAGAGGAAGAGAAATACATCGAGACACTAAATTTTATCCTTTATATAGTTTAGGGGTAAGTCATAGCAAAAAGAAAAATAATGCATATGGTTGTATAGCAGCCTGTGCATATTGGCTACATCCTTCTATGGCTGAGAATCTTGTAGGATTAGCTAATGCTAGTAATAAAAACCCTATTAGAGCACCCGTGGATGGATATATCCATTCTCAACAGCCATGGTATCCTTGGTCTCCTATATCAAAAACATATGCCAGGAAATATCTTCCAGTAAAACATTTCATAAATCCTGATATAGGTACTATTAAAGAAAAACTATTAGGTCAATACGTGAGCTTAGAAAATGAAGAAGATAATTTATCAAGTGTACGTGGGGAAGAGATCGAAACTTTATGATCACTGTACTAAGAGTGTAGAAGAATACGCTAAACGAATTGGTGCAGATTATGTAAAGCAGACAACTCCCATTCTTCGCATCAAGCCAGATGTATTCAGTACTAATCGTAGTACGGAATCATATGAAAAGTATGGCGGGTTTCTACCGATCTATGAAAAAGAAAATGCCTTTTCATATTTAAACACATATGATCAAGTGGCTATTATAGATGCTGATGTTTGGATCCGTGAAAATGCAGCTGATATTTTCCAACATATAGGTGATGCAGATTTCGGTGGTGTGGTAGAAAGAGATATGCCTATCACAGGCGAATACCTTGCAAAGATCCAAAACTATTCACGTATGCAGTATAGCACACTAAGAGATGTAGATTGGAAATGGAATAATCGTGGTGCTGAGTTTATAAACATGGGTGTCATGGTTATGAATAAATCGTTTAATAAGTATCTTCATGGACAAACACCTATGCAATTTTTACGAAGGATAGAGTTTAAACACTTTATTGATGGTCTTGGTGCTTGGAAGTGGTCTACAGATCAAACCTTATTAAATTGGTGGATCAAGAAGGAAAAAATGAAGGTACAAAATCTAGATTGGAAATTCAATGGCCTATTTACAGCAAATACCAAAATTCAAGAATGTGATTTTGTACACTTTTTCTTAAAAGATAAATTACCTAATAGAGGCGAAAACGTCGAGGAGTTAATGAAATATGTTTCTTAAAAAGGTCTTTATCCATATTCCTAAGAACGCAGGAATGACCATTCGACGTTCGCCTATGTTAGCAGATAAGATTATTCCTGCTGGTCCTTCTGTACACAAGTCTAAGCTGTATACAGAATCTGTATTACAGACCATGGATATGATTGGTGATCACCATGGGTACGAGCACGCGCGCTGGCGTGACTGTAACCGATCAATTGTAGATGGTCAAGGATCTTTTGCTGTTATCCGTAATCCGTGGGATCGAGTGGTCTCACGGTATTTCTTTGCAAAAAAAGTTATCGAGGTCGAGAAGAAAGAACCAGTTGGTAAACACCAAATCGATTCATTTGAACACTTCCTCGAGGAAAGATTCATTTGGGGTAATAAGAGTTATATGTGGCACCGTGCTATTCGTGGTTGGTATCCTGCATATGATTATGTTACAGATGAGGCTGGTAATATTAAATGTGATCTTATTCGTTTCGAGAACCTAAATGAAGATCTATGTGCATACTTCAGAATTCCAGAAATGAGTAGAGCTAGAAACGTTACTGCATTAAATCCCGGCACATACAAAGATCTATATACACCAGAGACTATTCAAATTGTAGCAGATTGGTATGCTAAAGATATCGAAACATTCGGATACGATTTTGACAGCGGTCCAACTAAAAACTATTGGAGATTAACACAATGATGGGCCGGCCCCAAAACCCAGATTCAGACGCTATATTACATCTAATAAAGCCCAATACGGTTGGTGCTGAGATTGGTGTATGGATGGGTAATTCATCAATTAAATTTTTAAAACGAGGTATTACAGAATTACATCTAGTAGATAGCTGGAGTGTGGAGCCATATAAAGAAAATAGCGAATCTACATATGAGGACTATCTTGCTAAATATTCTGTAGTCACTGGTGGTAGTGAAGAACAGGACTTTGTAGATTACTACAACTGGGTGCATCAAGGTGTAGTTACACGATTCTCTGAAGATGACAGAGTAAAGATTCACCGCCAAAATTCAATCGATTTCTTTAAAGAGTATAAGGGTAATAAATTCGATTGGATCTATATCGATGGTGATCATTCCAAAGAAGGTTGTCTTGCTGACCTAGAGGGGTGTTTACAACACATGAAGAAAGGTGGTATAATACTCGGTGATGATTACAGATGGCCGTTCCAAAATCAAGGTGGTAAATTAAATGGTAAGCCTGGTGTCACAGAAGCGGTAGATCTGTTCGTCTCAAAATACGGATTTGAAAAGATCCAACATGGCAATATTCAATATGAAATTAGGGTTATATAATGCATCCATCCTCCTTAGATAATATGGAAAAGTGCAAGGGATATCTCGAGCACATAACAAAAGATCTAGGTACAGACTTAGACATCCTCGACGTAGGCGGCAGGCAGATTCCTGGTAAGGAAAGTGAAAGATCTTATCGTAAGATCTTCGAGGACGTAACTAAGAACTATTATATTTGTGATATTGCTAAAGGCCCGAATGTTACACACCTTATGCCCAGCGATTATGAATTTCCATTTGAGGATAATTCTATTGATCTGGTTGTATGTGGTCAGGTATTAGAGCATGTAAAGAATCCATTTAAAAGCGTTGCTGAGATGAAGCGAGTGCTTAAGCCAAATCGTTATATGATTCTAATTGCACCTTCTACTGGTAAACGACACGATGTAATAGATTGCTGGAGATTCATGGACGATTCGTTTAAAGCCATTGCCGAAGACGTTGGTGGTATAGAGGTTGTTATGAATTATATAGATAAAATGGCGCTAGATCAAAGATCTGCTCGCTGGCAAGATCATGTTTTCATCGGCAAAAAGAATGAGTCTAATTGAAGAAATTAATTTGTACATGCCTGCCAAAAAGCAGGACGTTGATACAGTATTACATCGATTGAGGAATACAATGAAAGCTTTCATTATAACCCTACACAATCACCATGAATCTACAGTTGGTGCAAGACGTTGTATTCAGACTATCTACGAATATAATTGTAATCTAGAGCCTCTAATCTATCCTGCTATTACTCCTACTAATCTACAAGCTACTATAGAAAGGTTCTTTGGTAAGGATAAGATCTTTCAGCCAAAATACACCTATCCAACTGAAGGTGAAAGATATGACATGCGATCTGGTCTAAAATTGACCGCATATAAAGGTGCTAATATAGATCGTAGAATCGCATGTTTTATGAGTCATTATTCGCTTTGGGTCGAGTGTGTTAAAAGCGATGAACCCATAATGATTCTAGAACATGATACTATTTTCACTCGTAAATTCGAATGGAGCAAACTTAAACAAATAATAAAGGAAGATGATTTAATCATTGCACTGAACCATCCCATAGGTGCAACCAGAAAGGGAGCAGTTTACGATACATTGGTTTCAGACGAGTATAAGAAAAAATATCCAAAAAAAGATGCCGCAGACTTCCTCTGTATTGTTCCTTGGATTGATAACAAAATGATCCCACAAGGATTACCCGGTAATTCTGCATACATCATAACACCTGGCGCAGCGAGGAAACTAATGGCTTTAACTGGCGAACATGGTATCTGGCCGAACGATGCACTCATGTGTAAACAATTTATGCCTACTAAACTAAAACAAGCATATCCTTATTATACTAAAGTCAGATCCACAGGTATAAGCACAACGAGTGAAATGCAATGAAGGCATATGTAATAACTATCCAAGATAATAAACAATCTTTAGATGCCGCTTGGTCGTTAATTCGATCTGCTAGAAAATATAATCTAAACATTGAAATTTTTAATGCAATAACGCCAAAAGACAACCCCAGACAAATTGCAGCTGAACGTAAAATCCCCGAAGAAGGATTTAAGGAA
>Ga0222714_10006418_pt1 | contig 10987 bp, 10 predicted proteins | sample C33_3DmetaG_FD_165048 | JGI IMG/M metagenome (GOLD analysis project Ga0222714, IMG submission 165048) | Estuarine water microbial communities from San Francisco Bay, California, United States - C33_3D | ecosystem: Environmental > Aquatic > Marine > Unclassified | place: USA: California... | reverse complement strand
GCTTCAAGTGGTGATAATGCTGTTTACTTTGGCAATTCAGTTGCTGTAGGTTCAGGTAAACTAGTGGTAGGGGCTTACCGAGATTCCAGTAGTCAAGGCTCAGCTCACATCTACGAAACGCCAAATATAAAAGACATCTTTTCAATTGTTGACTAAATAATATGAGTTATGATACCCAATATATTATGGCAAACTTGGAAAACTAAAACTTTACCAAACATACTTAAAAAACAATCAGAGTCTTGGAACTATAGTAATCCTCAACTTAAAAAAGAGTTTATGGATGATCAGCAATGTTCTGATTTTATTTTAAAACATTTTGGCAAAGAAACTCATTTAAAATATTTACAATTACCTCAACCCATTAATCGTGCAGACTTTTGGCGTATTGCTGTTATATATATTTACGGCGGTTATTATTCTGATTTAGATATAGAGGTCAACGCAAATTTAAAAAGCCTTATACCCGATATAGAAAAAAAACAAGTCGTTTTTATAAAAGAATTAAATAATATTGCTAATTTCTTTTTTGGTGCAATTCCTAAACACCCCATTTTAAAAATGACATTAGATCGTATGATAGAAGAATCAAATCATATAAACAATAAAACTAGTCAGTCTTTTGGAATGCACCCTTTACATCAATCTGTTAGAGAATATTTTGAAGTTAAAGAAACATTATATATATCTAATGATGAAGTGCATTTTTTACAAAATGAAAAACTCAAGGCAGATAAAAAGTTTATACATATAGGTGCCAGTGGTTTTGAGGAATTAGGTGATTATATATCTTGGAGAAAAAGAGAAAAAATTATGATGGAAGAAAGACAAGAATCAAACGACATTTTATTTTTTACAACATTTAATAAAAATGGTTACGACCTTTATGGTAAATCTTGGGTAGATAGTTTTATTAAAGTTGCAAACTATTATAATAAATTTAAAGCTAAAATCTATTACGAAGGTTTTAAACCTAAACAAACACATTCAAACATACAATGGGTTGATTTTAAAAAAGAAATACCTCAACACGAGTCTTGGAAAAAAGAATACTTAGAAAAAAATAAACACGCTGATTATGTAAAGACTATGTGTGTTCGTTTTAGTCATAAGGCTTTTGTTATACAAGATTTATTAGATAAACATAACAATGAATATTTAATATGGTTAGATGGTGATTGTGTTTTTAAAGATTCAAATTACACAGAATTTCCTAAGAATATACTTAAAGATAAATTTTTAGCTTGTCAATTAGAACACGCACACGATTTAAATCACGTAGAAAGTGGTATACTTATTTTTAGAGGCCAACATTCAGACACTAAAGTATTTAATCAACATTTTAAAGAAAACTATAAAGTGAATAATGTTATAAAAATGGGAGAACCTTACGATGGTTTTATCGTATCTAAATCGTTAATTACATCTAAATTAAGTTATGTTAATTTAAATGAAGGATATGGAAAAGGAGGTATACAATCTGATCCTAATTTAACTTTTTTACATCCTCAAATTAAAGATAAGTTTGTTCATAATATAGGTTGGACAGGTAAAAATCAATATGCTGGATTTGAAATAATTAAGGGTAGAGATGATATTTTAACTAAACTTGAAAATACTCTTTTTGGTAATAAAAAAGAAAAACAAGAAAAAAAGAAAAAACTTTTTAACAAATTGGAAAAGTTAAAAAGATTAAAAAATAAATGAAAGCTGTAATTTTTATATGTTACAATAGACCTGAATATTTTGAAAAGGTCTTAGACAACTGGAAAAAACAAGATGTAACTGATATTGATTTTTATGTCAATTTAGATTATATTGATAGAAAAACTTTTAAAATATATTATAAACATCTTCATTCTTTTTTTAAATTTATAAAACAAGATATAAATGAAAGATTACAAATTAATAATCCTAAATTAGGAATGGCTTATAATCAATTTGATGCTTCTAAAAGATTATTTGATTTAAATTATGATTTTGTTATTCAAGCTGAAGATGATGTTATTCCTGCAAATGATTATATTAAATATATGAGTTTTATGTCTGAAAAATTTAATAATGATGATAAAGTATTGTCAATACATGGGTTCAGCATGGGAAATAATCTTAACGATTACCGCCTTAAAAATCAACATTTAATATTTAAAAAATCTTGTTTTAATGCTTGGGGGTGGGGTACATGGAAACATAAATGGAATTATTTAAAAAGTCAATGGAATTTTGAAGATTGGGATATTGAATTAACAAGGCGATATTCTAAAGATAATAAATTTGGAATATATCCTAGATCATCTCGCTCACAAAATATAGGTGAAAAAGGTGAACAAATGATTGATACTATAGATAAAACTTTTTTACAAACAACAGTAACAGATATTTTTTATAATACAGATGCATATACAATAGGATAATAATAATGAGATTTTATGTAATTAAGGGTAGATAAGATAAAATGACAATAAAAAAAATACATCAAATTTGGATTACTGATAATAATGAAAAACCTAGTGATTATATTAAAAGTCAAATGAGTCAAGTAAAATTTATGTATAGTGATTACGAATATAAATTATGGACAAATTCTGATATTGTTAATTTTTTAACTAAACATTTTGATAAACAGGTGTTAGAGTGTTATGAAAATATCAAAGCATTTGCATTTAAATCAGATTTAGCTAGATATTGTATACTGTATAAATTAGGAGGATATTATTTTGACATATCTATATCTCCTGAGATTAAGTTTGAGCCAAAAAAATCTATTATGTTTGTTGGAATAAAAAATGCAATAGAAACAAATAAACTAGATATTATTGAAAATAATGTGTTATTTTTTCCAAGTTCAAATGATCCATTTTTAAAAAATGCAATTGATAGAATTTTAAATAATGTAAAATGGTTAAATTATGGTGAACACCCATTGGATATAACTGGTCCAATTATGTTAGCTAGATTAGATCATAGTAATATTGATAAAGGATATGTACGACAAGACTCTGATAGAAAATTATCATTTTATAATAATGAATTGATATACAAACATAAACCTAAACAATATCAAGCCGATTTATCAAAGTTGGGTTGTATTGGAGTTAATAATTATGAAAAAATGTGGTTTAATGGTGATGTATTTAATATAAGATTTAGTTATGTTATGATTACTAACGGTAAAAAAAATAATATAACTAAAATGTCAATTAGGTCAATTTTAGATAATGCGACCGATAATGATGAGTTAGTTGTGGTTGGAGACACAGAATTTTTAAAAAATTATAATAACAAAAATATCACACTGGTCCCTTCTAAAGATGCTTTAGTTGGGAAAATTTCTTCTCTTAGGAATAATGGTAATAAATTGGCTAAAGGTAATGTTATCATTAATACTGATGATGACATTATATTTCCATCAAACTTTCAATCAAATTTATATAATTATATTAGTGCTAATTATAGAACCTTTGATACATTAAACACTAAAATAGTATTGCCGAATGGCGGTAGATGGTGGGATAAATCAATTTATTTAAGTAAAAATAATACTATATTGATTTCATATGATCATTCATATGACGATAGACTATTTTATGCTGGAAATTTATTGATATGGAAAAAACAATTAGCTCTAAAAATACCATTTGACGAAAATCATTTATATTATGACCCAATTAAAGATAACGAAGATATTAAATTATCTTCAGACCTTAAAAGGTCAGGTTATAAAATAAAAATAGATTTAAATAATTTTGTTGTACATTTTGATAATTCATATACAACATACACAGACGATTTAGGAAATTTGACAGTTGCTAAAAAAAATAATCAAACTAATATTGTAATTGAAGAAGGTATGAAACCCATAATTAATTCGGTTATAAAAAAATATAATAAATAATAACTATGTATAATCTTAAAAATAATTTAATCTTTATTCATATACCTAAAACAGCTGGTACTGCTATTTCTGAGTATATGTATAAATTAAATGGAGAAAGAAAGGATATTGTACATAATGTGAAAATGGATCATGGTTTTCTTGGAAAGATTAGGTATGCTAATGAATACACACACATAACATTTCCAATGTATAAAAAATTATTAAATGAAAAAATATGCAATGATGCTATTAAATTTGTTATTGTTAGAAATCCAATTAATAAATTAAAAAGTTGGTATTATTTTCATATTCAAAATAAATGGGTCAATTTTTCAATTAATAAAATGCTACCTATACTATACCGTGATTTAAAACTTATAGAAAGTAGAGGGTACTCTCTTAATTGTGATAACCATTCTGACGGTGGAGCAGTGTTTAATACATTTGGTATAATTAGACAAACTGATTATTTTAATATAAAGACTGATAATGTAAATATACTTAAATTTGAATCTTTGCAAAAAGATTTTGATGAATTTGTAGAAAAATATAATTTACCAAAATTTAACATAAACAAAATAAATGTAACCAAAGATGTAAGTACTTCTGATAGAGAGTTTTTTATAAAATTAACTAAAGGTCATTCACAAGAAATGATAGAATATATTATAAATTATTATAAACCAGACTTTAATCTTTTAGGATATAAATTGAATGTTTAAGACTAGAAAAGAAAAAATTATTAATTTATATAAACAAATCTTATGTAGGGAGCCAGATGAGAAGGGATTAATCTCGTATATTAACTCAAATTTAAATTTAGAGGATATTAAGAACGACTTGTTATCTAGTAATGAAAGAAATCATTTATTATTTAACGAAAAATTATTAATAGATGTTAGTAAAATTTATCATCATAAATCTAAGGTTTTAGATTTCTATTGTACTGACACACAAGAATCATTTGTTAAAAATAAAGAACAGCTGGGTAAAGAATGGATATGGTATGATAAACCTATAACGTATGAATTAAATTCTCTAGGATATAGAATGAAAGAATTTGAAAATATTGACTGGACAAATTATATGATGGTTTTAGGATGTAGTCATACACTTGGCATTGGAATGCCATTTGAAGATTTATTTTCTACAAGAATATCTAAAAATTTGAATATGGATATTGTAAATGCTGCTATTCCAGGCGGTGCAAATAATGCTATGTTAATTAATTTAAATAAATTATTATCAAAAAAAACTCCACCAAAACTAATCATTTGTAATTGGACATTTTTGCATCGTTGGTCATATATGCATGGTGATACTATAATACGACACGGTATAACAAAATTGCTTCCCATTGAAAACTATTATGATGAAGCATATATTAATTATTTGCAAAACGAATTTCAAATGCAAGGAACATTTGTTGAAATGAAAAAACAAGTTGACACTTTATGCAAATACGCTAATATTCCTATATGGCATATTACATTTGTGCCTCAATACAATTTTGATAAATCAATTGAAAAAATATTTCCAGATGTCGCTACAGATACAATCAATCAAATTAATCAAAACATAGCTAGAGATTATTTGTCAAATAATTCTGGAAGTCATTTTGGTTATAGTTACAATAATCGAGTTTATGATAGATGGATGCATATTAAACACAATTTAGGATTTTAAATTATGATAACATGGGGTTGGAGTGGAATAAGCCATGATGCTAGTTTAGCAATATTTGATGATAAGCAATTAGTATTTGCTAGTCACAGTGAAAGATATAGTCGTATAAAAAATGATGAATATTTAAATTATGAGTTAATTGAAGATGCTTTGCAATATGGACATCCTGACGAAATTCATTTTTATGAAAGGCCTCTATTAAAAAAGACAAGACAATTATATTCTGGCCAATACAATTTACTTTTATCAGAATCGCCGCAATCACATCTTAGAAAATTTGGCATTAATGTTAAATTTAAATTTAGTTCTCATCATAAAAGCCATGCAGCTGCTGGTTATTACACTAGTTCATTTAAAGATGCTGCTATATTGTGTTTGGATAGTATTGGGGAGTGGGAGACTTTCACAATTTGGCATGGAAAAAATAACAATTTAAATAAAATTTATTCACAATCGTATCCTAATAGTGTGGGACTTTGGTATTCTGCAATGACACAAAGATTGAAATTAAAACCACAAGAACACGAGTATATTTTAATGGGAATGGCTGCATTGGGAGATTATCAAAAATATTATAAAGACATCAAAACAGACTTTTTTAAAAAATTTCCTAATTCAAAAGATCCAAGTGTTTTATTTAAACAAAATTTACATAAAGGATGTTTATCATGGAAACCAAATTTAAAAAGTGAACAAGACTATTATGATATAGCTGCTGCTACGCAAAAAATATATGAAGAAATATTTGAAAATATTTTGATTTGGATGAAATCTAATATACATTCATCTAATTTAGTTTTAATGGGAGGATGCGCTTTAAATTGTGTTGCCAACAGTTTATCATTTAACCATTATAATGATGTCTGGATAATGCCAAACCCTGGTGATGCAGGAAGTGCCATAGGTTGTGTTTTGTCTAATTGGAATGAACACATTGAATTTTCAGGTGCATATCTAGGACATAATATAGAAGGCAGATATCCTATAGATAATATTATTAAAAAATTAGAAAGTGATAAAATTACAGCCGTGGCTAGTGGAAAATCAGAATTTGGCCCTAGAGCTTTGGGCAATAGAAGTATATTAGCCGATCCTAGAGGAAAAACAGTTAAAGATCGTGTTAATAAAATAAAACACCGAGAACCTTTTAGACCTTTTGCTCCTGTTATTTTAGAAGAATATGTTAGTGAATATTTTGATGTTAAAAAGAACTTTAAAAGTCCTTATATGCAATATACAGTAAAATGTTTAAATCCTAAAAAATTTTCAGCTATTGTACATTATGATAATACAAGTAGAGTGCAAACTGTTAATAAAAAAGATCATTTAGAACTATACAAATTATTATCAATTTGGTATAAAAAAACAGGATGTCCTATGTTACTGAATACTAGTCTAAATATAAAAGGAGAACCATTAGTTAACACTAAAGAAGACGCTTTAAGGTGGTCTAAAAAATATGGAGTAGAAATATGTTTACCAAGTTAATAAATAAAATAATATTTTATTTTAAGTCGAAAAGGCTTTTGAAAAAGGCAAAAAAACAAGATCCTTTTATTTACAAATAAAAAAATATGAAGTATGATTTTGTAGATATAGGTTGTTGTTTTTTTGATACGTTATTAGATGAATATGGACTTGAATCTTGTGGACTATTAGTTGAACCTATACCTGAATATTATAATGTTTTACCTTATTCTAAAACCGTAAAAAAAGAATGCTGTGCCATATCAAACATAAATGGTAATATATCTTTTACAGCTTTTGTAGAAGAAAATGTAAAATATTTAACAAATAAAGAAATGAAAATCATTCAAAATTCTGACAATAAATTTAAAAAGTTTGTTGATGAAAATGGTTATAAGTTTTTGGGTGGTCATTCCTCAATTTTTAAAAACAAAATTAATAAAGATGTTTTAAGAGTATCTAAAAATACAAAAAATATAAATGTGTTGTCAATGAAATTTAAAAAACTATGTGAAAAATATAAAATATCAGAAATAGATAAATTAAAAATAGATGTAGAAGGTTGTGAAAAATTTATATTAAAAGATATACTATACTTAATATCTAATAATTTAATAAAAATAAATTACATCATATATGAATACAACCATTTATCTGATTTAAAAGTTTTAGATAAAATTAATAATATTTTTATTAATAAATTTAATTATAATTTAAAATTAAAAAAAGAAGGATGGAATACAGATATACATTTAATAAAAAAATGAAAAAAGTATTAGTAACAGGCGGTGCAGGATTTATAGGATCAAATCTAGTTGATAAGTTAATTCATAATAATCATCAAGTCACTGTAATTGATAATGAGAGTTCAGAATCAGCAGAACAATTTTATTATAATAATGATGCTGAAAATTTAAATTTAGACATAACAAATTTTGAACAAATCAAATCACACTTTAAAGATGTAGATGTAGTATTTCATTTAGCTGCTGAAGCGAGAATACAACCATCTATTATTAATCCCTTAAAATCAATATATGCAAATGTTATGGGCACTTGTTCAGTTCTACAAGCCGCAAGAGAAATGGGTGTTAAACGAGTTGTTTATTCTTCAACCTCTTCAGGATATGGATTAAATTCAATACCAAATATAGAAGATCAACCAGATGATTGTTTAAATCCATATTCTGTAGGAAAAGTTACAGGTGAAAAACTTTGTAAAATGTATAGTGATTTATTTGGATTAGAAACAATTGTCTTTAGATATTTTAATGTTTATGGTAATAGACAACCTATGAAAGGGCAATATAGTACTGTTGTTGGTATATTTGAAAGACAAATGAGAAATAATGAACCGCTTACAATCGTAGGTGATGGAGAACAAACAAGAGATTTTACAAACGTAGAAGATGCTGTTCAGGCAAATATATTAGCTGCAACAAAAGAAATTGACAAAGAATATTTTGGTACTGTATTTAATATTGGTAGAGGGCAAAATTATTCTATTAATGAATTATCAAAAATGTATAATCATACTACTACATATATACCGCCTAGAAAAGGTGAGGCAAGAGCGACACTTGCAAATATAGATAAGGCAAAAACTATATTAGATTATAATCCCACCATTAATATAGAGAGTTGGTTAAAAGAAAGACTAAAATAGATAATTTTTTTCTTATAAATATACCATAGAATTATAAAGGAATACTATGGCAGAACCAGCTACAAGAGAAACACTTAAACAATACTGTTTACGAAACTTGGGAAAACCAGTCATTGAAATTAACGTAGATGACGACCAGTTAGAAGACAGAATTGATGAAGCAGTACAGTATTTTCAACAATATCATTATGATGGTATTAGAAGAACTTATTTAAAGTACAAGTTAACTTCGGCAGATAAAACAAGATTATCAGCAATTAATCCTGCAAGTGAAACAGCAACTAAAAATAGTGTATCAACAACTTGGTATGAAGATAATAATTATCTTGTTGTACCAGAATCAGTAATTTCAGTAATCAATATATTTCCTTTTTCAGATAAAGGTAGTATGAACCTATTTGATGTACGTTATCAATTAAGACTAAATGATCTGTATGACTTTTCTTCAACGTCTGTAATTAACTATGATATTGTTTTAAGACATTTAGATTTCTTAGATCATATTTTAGTAGGAGAAAAACCAATTAGATTTAATCAACACGACAATAGATTATACATTGATATGGATTGGTCAAACGATTTAGAAACAGACGAATACTTAGTAATCGAGTGTTATAGAAAATTAGATCCTGCAACTTACACAGATGTATGGAATGATATGTATTTAAAAAGATACACGACTGCTTTATTTAAAAAACAATGGGGTGCTAACTTATCTAAGTTTAATGGTGTTGCAATGGTGGGTGGTGTAACTTTAAACGGTCAACAGATTTATTCAGAAGCACTTGTTGATATAGAAAAATTAGAAGAACAAATTAGATCAACTTACGAATTAAATCCTGCAATGATGATAGGATAGTGCTATGCCAGTTAATCATTACTTTCAAGGTGGCAATGGCATCGGTAACCAAAATGAAAAAAGACTTTACGAAGATTTAATTGTAGAAGGTCTTAAAATTTATGGCCACGATGTTTATTATTTACCACGTACATTAGTTAATAGAGATTTAATCTTAGGAGAAGATACAACTTCTCGTTTTGATGACTCTTGGTTAATAGAAATGTATATTGAAACTACTGAAGGATTTGCTGGTTCACAAGAATTAATATCTAAATTTGGATTAGAGATTAGAGAAGACACTACATTTATAGTGTCTAAGAGAAGTTGGGATTATCACGTAGGTCAAAAAGGTAGTTTGATTGCTGTAGGTAGACCAAACGAGGGTGATATTCTTTATTATCCTCTAATGAATAGTTTTTTTGAAATTCAATTTGTTGAAGATCAGGAACCTTTCTTTCAATTAGGACAATTGCCAGTTTACAAATTAAGAGTTACACGTTGGGAATATTCATCCGAACAACTCAATACAGGTAACTATCAAATAGATAATAATGAAACAACATATTCACTTGATAGTTTAGTATATCAAACATCTTTAGAAAGTGGAACGTTTGGTGCGGTTTTAGGAGATCCTGTCGTTACAGGAGATGTAGTTACTTCTATACCGTTAATATCTGGTGGTGAAGGATACGTTTCAGAACCTAGAATTACTATTTCAGCTCCATCTGCTACCATTAACGCAACAGCGTCAGCAAATATAACAGGTAATACATTAACCTCATTTACAATAGTTAATGCAGGTAGAGGTTATAGTTCAGTACCTACTTTAACATTAACTTATGTATCAACTGATACGACAACTAAAACAGATGAAACTTCGGTAATTACATTAACAGATGGACAAGTAACGTCTATATCTACACCAACAATAACAGATATTTCTTCTATTACAAGTGTAACTATATCAAGTCCTGGTGGTGCTGTAAATGCATTTGCTCAAGCAATTTTATCTAATGGAGTTATCACAAGAGTAGATATTACAGCAGACGGATCAAGTTATTTAGGATTATCACCAACTGTTTCTATATCAGAAAACACAGATGCTACTGGTTCATTATTATTAGAAAATGATAGTGCTGATGGTCAAGTTCAATACTTTATTGATGAAGATTATAATATTCAAACACAATCTGCTTATGCAAATAATATAGATTTAGATACTGAAGCAGGATTTGATACTGCTTCCACAGTTGATGATGTATTAGACTTTACAGAAAGAAATCCGTTTGGAGAGGTAGATTTATAATGTTTGGAAAATATTTTTACAATCAAGGTATGAGAAAGATGACCGTTGCCTTTGGTCAAATTTTTAACAATGTACAAATTAAGAAAAAAGATGCGTCTGGTAATGTTGTTCAGTCAATAAAAGTTCCTCTAGCATATGCACCAA
>Ga0222714_10006416_pt1 | contig 10988 bp, 9 predicted proteins | sample C33_3DmetaG_FD_165048 | JGI IMG/M metagenome (GOLD analysis project Ga0222714, IMG submission 165048) | Estuarine water microbial communities from San Francisco Bay, California, United States - C33_3D | ecosystem: Environmental > Aquatic > Marine > Unclassified | place: USA: California... | reverse complement strand
AAATGAAGGCGGGTGAATCTGCCGCGACCGTCAAGGAACCAAGATGATCGACCCTGTCGTCTTTCTTCCCTCAAGATCACGGTGCGCTTGTGCCGCGTCAGCGAGCTGATAGGTCGCGGACGCGTCAATCTTCACCTTGCCGGCTCTCACCATATCAAACAGTGCATTACACCGCGTCTCAAGGTCTGCCCGCGAAGCGATGTGAGTGGCCAGCGTCGGTCGCGTCACATAGATAGAGCCTTTGGCCGCTAGGATACCCAAATTAACGGGTGCCACCGGACCAGATGCATTACCGAAACTGACCATTAACCCGCGCGGGCTCAAGCAGTCCAGCGAACCTGCCCAAGTGCTCTCCCCCACGGAGTCATATACGACCGGCACCCCTTTGCCATCTGTTAGTGCTTTCACGCGTTCGACAAAATTCTCAGTCGTGTAATTGATCAAGTGATGCGCACCGTGGGCTTTGGCCAAAGCGAGCTTATCGTCAGAGCCAGCCGTTGCGATCGTGGTTACGCCCAGTTCATTTAGCCACTGGCACGCGATCAAACCGACACCCCCCGCACCTGCGTGCCACAAGACAGTCTCACCCTTCTTCACAGCGTAAGTCGTGAAAATGAGGTAGTGAACAGTGAGTCCCTTCAACAACATCGAGGCAGCTTGCGCGTCGCTGATATCCGCCGGCAGTTTCACCAAACGATCTGCAGGCGCAAGCCGCTCCTCACAATAGGAACCGGGCAAGCCGGTGTAGCAGATGCGGTCGCCCACCTTCAAGTCAGACACCCCAGTACCGAGTGCTTCAACAATACCCGCGCCCTCGTTACCCGCAACAGCAGGCATCTGCATGGGATAGAGCCCCGTTCGTTGATAGGTATCGACGAAATTCACACCCATGGCAGTGTGACGGATGCGGACCTGCCCCGGCCCGGGGTCGCCTACCTGTATATCGTCCAACTGCAACACTTCTGGGCCGCCAGATGTATGGAAGCGAATAGCTTTGGTCATGATTGAGTCTCCTGTCAGTCGTTTGTTTTTAAAAATATCAGCCGCGTGCTTCGCACACACGGCATGAACGCGTTACCTTAGCGTTATGTTATACGACCTATTGCACTGACTTGATGGGGAAATCCAAGCAATTTAGGCATGCTTGAGTAATTCGCGCGCAATGATCAGTTGTTGCACGGCGGTAGCGCCTTCGTAAATACGAAGTGCGCGGATCTCGCGGTACAGGCGCTCCACCATCACGCCAGACACCACCCCCATACCGCCCCACATTTGCACCGCTGCATCAATGACGCGTTGTGCTTGCTCCGTCGCAGCCAGCTTCGCCATGGCGGCCTCTTTCGTCACGTTGAGGCCTTGGTCACGCTGCCATGCGGCTCGGTAAGTAAGTAGGCTCGCGCTGTCAACAGACAATGCCATATCGGCCAGCGTCGCCTGTGTCAGCTGGAAGTCTGCGAGCTTGCCCCCAAACATATCTCGTGACTTCGCTCGTGCCAATGCCTCCTGCAATGCGCGCTTTGCAAACCCCAAAGCAGCCGCGGCAACTGACGTACGAAACACATCGAGGGTGCGCATGGCAACCTTAAAACCTTGTCCCGCCTCGCCAATACGTTGGGACTGTGGGATGCGACATTGTTCGAAGCGAATGGTCGCCAAAGGATGGGGCGCCATCACCTGAATGCGGTTCGATACTATAAAACCGGGGGTGTCTGCATCCACAATAAACGCTGAAATTCCGCGCGCGCCTGGTGCCTCGCCTGTGCGTGCGAAGACCACGTAAAAATCCGCAATACCACCGTTGGAAATCCAGGTTTTTTCGCCATTAAGAACGTAATGATCACCATGGTCCTCGGCTGCACACGTCATGGCAGATACATCTGATCCCGCGTTTGGCTCTGATAACGCAAACGCCGCGATGGCTTTACCGCTGGCCACGCGCGGTAAATACGCAAGTTTTTGCGCGTCGCTGCCATCTAACGAGATCGCGCCCGAGCCCAAGCCTTGCATGGCAAACGAAAAGTCGGCAAGACCGTTGTGCATTGCCAGTGTTTCGCGAATCAAGCACACCGCACGTGTATCGATAGCATCCGTCACGCCGCCGTAGGCCATCCCGGCCACCGCATATCGGAGCCACCCCGCCTCCCCCATCAAGCGCACAAGTCGCTTACAGTCACCATCGGTGTCGTCGCTATGGATCTGTGCGACATTTTCACCGGCCCACGTGTCAAGCTGATCGACCAGAGCCCGATGATGCGTGTCAAAAAAAGGCCATTCGAGGTGCGCGTTACCCATGGGTCAGTTTCCTTCGAATACCGGTTTACGTTTGTTTAGAAATGCTTGATAGGCCCGGTTGAAATCCTCAGTCATCATGCAGATCGCCTGTGCCTGCGCCTCCGACTCGATCGCTTGGTCAATGGTCATGGACCATTCTTGGTGAAGCATTGCTTTTGTGATGCCGTTCGCGAAAGTGGGGCCATCGGCGATATCGCGGGCAAGGGCTTGCGAGCTCTCTAATAACTGCTCGGGCTCGCAGACGCGGTTGAAGAAACCCCACTGATAGGCCTCCTCGCCGCCCATACTGCGTCCAGTCAATAAAAGTTCGCTGGCGCGACCTTGACCAATCAGACGAGGCAATATGGCACAGGCCCCCATGTCACACCCCGCTAAGCCGACCTTGTTGAATAAGAATGCGACCTTGCTGCGCGAAGTACCCAAGCGCATGTCGCTGGCCATAGCCAAAATCGCACCAGCGCCAGCACACACGCCATCAACCGCAGAAATAATCGGTTGGGGGCAAGCGCGCATGTGCTTTACGACATCGCCAGTCATGCGTGTAAACGTCAGCAGCTCTGGCATTTTGAGCTGCACCAAGGGGCCGATGATATCGTGCACATCGCCGCCAGAGCTAAAGTTACCACCCGCCCCGTTGATCACGACCGAATGAACGTCTGTTGCCCACTTCAGGCTGGCAAACAGGTCTCGAAGTTCCGCATAGCTCTCAAACGTGATGGGGTTTTTGCGCTCTGGGCGGTTGAGCGTGATGGTGGCGACACCATCCGCGACAGACCATAAAAAATGTTTTGCTGCGTAGCCGCTCAATTGCCGGGTATTGCCTTGGGAGAGGTTTGCCGGCATTTGATCTGCATTGTGGGTCGGTTCGGTGTTCGTGCTCATATGACTCCTCTGACGATGTTTCGAGTGGGCGTGCACGCGTCAGCGCTGTGCCCGCTCCCGCTCAAAGTTGGCTTCCATCTGGCGTTTCGCTGATACATACTGTTTTGGCCACGGCTGCAATGTGAAGCCAATCTTGGCGGCCTCCGTTAGCGTCCAAGCTGGATTCGCCAGATGCGGTCTCGCGATCGCGCACAAGTCCGCACGGCCAGCTGCCAATATGCTGTTGGCATGATCCGCTTCACTGATGGCCCCCACAGCAATGGTGGGGATACCGGCCTCCTGCCGAATCTGATCCGCAAAAGGCGTCTGAAACATTCTGCCGTATACGGGTTTTTCCTGCTTACTGACTTGACCCGAGGAGCAATCAATCATGTCGGCGCCCGCAGCTTTGAAGGCCTTTGCAATCTCAACGGCATCGATGGGCGTGATGCCGCCCGGCACCCAGTCATGCGCCGAAATTCGCACGGACATGGGCTTTTCTACAGGCCAAACTGCTCGTACGGCTGCGAACACCTCCAGCGGGTAACGCAAACGATTTTGTAAACTGCCACCGTATTCGTCATCGCGCTGATTGGTCAATGGGGATATGAAACTCGATAACAGATAGCCATGAGCGCAGTGAAGCTCTAACCAGTCAAACCCGATCACCTTGGCACGCTGTGCCGCCGCCACAAACTGCGCCAAAACCTCATCCATCTCTGAGCGGCTCATGGCTGCGGAGGTATCGCTAACCCCTTCAATATAACGTTGGGGTGAGGCGGATAACAGCGGCCAATTGCCTTGATCAAGCGGCTGATCAATACCCTCCCAGGCCAGCTTTGTCGAGCCCTTGGCGCCTGCATGGCCCAATTGCATACCGATCTTTGCATGTGTATTCTGATGCACCCAATCAACAATCCGCTGCCAAGAGTTCGCTTGCGTATCTGTGTACAAACCGGGGCAACCCGGCGTGATTCGTCCTGTCTCACTGACGCAAGTCATCTCGGCGAATACCAATCCAGCGCCGCCCATGGCACGCGCGCCCAAGTGCACCAAATGATAGTCACCCACGATGCCATCGACTGCACTGTACTGCGCCATCGGCGACACCACAATTCGGTTCGGCAACACCACCTCTCTAACCTTGTACGGTGTGAACATGGGTGGAACAGGCTTGCCGGGCGGGCCCGCGTTAGCCAAGACACTGTTGTGTTCCGCAAACCAACGCTCATAACCCTCAAGCCATGCCGCATCACGTACGCGTAAGTTCTCATGGCTGATACGCTGACTGCGGGTGAGCAGCGAGTACATGAATTGTTCAGGCGCCAGTTGGTCGCAATAACGATCACCGCAAACCTCAAACCACTCCATCGCATTCCACGCGGCATTTTGCAAGCGCAAAGTTTCCACTCGACGAAGCGCTTGGTAGTTGGCGAGTATTTGCGGTAGGTGCACTGGCTCGTCACCCAACAAAGCGATCTGGCGAGTTAACTCGATGGCGTCTTCAATCGCTAATTTCGTACCTGACCCAATGGCGAAATGCGCTGTGTGTACCGCATCCCCCATCAACACGACATGACTACCGTTGTCATTTTGTAGCGACCACTGCTCACAGGCCACGCGTTGGAAGTTAATCCATGCGGAGCCTCGCATATGACGCGCATTGGTCATTAACTGATGCCCGTCTAACGTGTTGGCAAACAGGGTTTCACAAAACGCGACTGAATCCGCTTGACTCATGCGGTCTAGCCCGTGCGCCAACCAGACTGACTCTGGGCATTCCACAATAAAGGTGGAGGTTGTCGCGTCAAATTTGTAAATGTGAGCCTGAAACCAACCGTGCTCTGTTTTCTGAAAGTCAAAGGTGAACGCGTCGTACAGCTTATTAGTGCCCATCCAAATAAAGCGATTGGGTCGGGTCACGATGTCAGGCTTGAATGTGTCAACGTACCGGCTACGGATACGGGAATTAACCCCGTCACTCGCAACGATCAAATCGGCATCCGGAAAATCCAGATCGCTGTCAACATCCGAGTCAAACATCAACTCCACACCAAGCGCCATACAGCGCTCTTGTAAAATGTTTAACAGCTTTTTTCGACCAATACCAACGAATCCATGGCCGCCTGAACGTATAACGCGACCTTTGAAAAGCAGCTCGATATCATCCCAGTGGTTAAATGCCTCTTCGATCTGGGTTGCTGTTTCGCTGTCCCACTCGCGCATGTTAACCATGGTTGCATCTGAGAAGACAACGCCCCAGCCAAACGTGTCGTATGGTTTATTTCGTTCGATCACCCGTACACGGTGATTTGGATTGCGCTTTTTCATGAGCAAACCAAAATACAAACCAGCGGGTCCGCCGCCTATGCAGACGATATTCATGTAATTGCCTCTTGGAATATGCGTGGCACGTTAAACTTGCAGCATATGATTTTTATTTTATTGTTTTAAGTTTAAACTATTATTAAGAATCAGCAATAGCTAATCCGATAGCACTGAAAATGGCCCGCTACAAAGTAGTCAAAACACGATTTATATGCGCGATCAACCGAATCCAACGCTCGATTTAGAAGCGCGATCACACAGCGAACACGCGATGGCGTTACGCCTATGGTTGCGACTACTCAGTTGCTCCTCAATGGTTGAACGGATGGTTCGCACCAAACTCCGCGAGGATTTCGCCACCACATTGCCGCGATTTGACCTGATGGCCCAGTTAGAACGAAATCCGCAAGGACTAAAAATGAAAGAGCTGTCACAGCGACTCATGGTGTCGGGCGGTAACATCACGACGATAACGGACCAGCTCACATCGGAAGGCTTGGTAGAGCGAGAGGCAAATGAGTCGGACAGACGGGTCATACGCATCAGGTTGACGGCCAAGGGCAGAAAGCTCTTTGCCAAGATGGCCACTGCCCACGAGAAATGGATTGTGGATGCGTTTGACGGCCTCAGTGACAACCAACATGCACAGCTTTATCAGATCTTGGGAACCTTGAAGCGAAGCCAACTCAGCCAAGCTGAGCGATACAAAAAGTCATGACTTCGCCTCAAGCTGCCGCAGTACAAACCGCTGTATTTTCCCAGTAGCAGTCTTTGGTAATGCAGCTGTAAACACAATTCGCCGCGGATACTTGTAAGGTGCAATCGTCGCCTTCACGTGTTCCTGAAGCACTTTCGTAGTCGCATCGCTCTCGGCCCAACCTTTGCGCAGCACCACGTGGGCGCAAACCAAGCTACCCCGTGCCTCATCGGGCGAAGCCACCACGGCGCACTCTGCAACCGCCTCGTGTGACATCAGGGCAGCCTCAACCTCGGGACCTGAAATGTTGTAACCGCCCGAGATAATCATGTCGTCATTTCGCGCGACAAAGTAAAAGTAGCCTTGATCGTCTTGGTAGAACGTATCACCCGTGATGTTCCAACCGTTTTGCACATACTTGGCTTGTCTCGGGTCGTCTAGATAACGACAACCTGTTAGCCCACGAACCGCCAAGGCACCCGGCTGACCAATGGGTGCCTCCTGTCCATCCTTACCCAGAATCTTGGCCTCGTAACCGGTGACTGGTTTGCCCGTGCAGCCAGGCTTGCTGTCGTTGAGCCGGTTACTGATAAAAATATGCAGCATTTCGGTTGATCCAATACCGTCCAGCATCGGCTTACCCGTTTTAGCCAGCCAATCGTTATAAGTTGGTGCAGGCAAGGTCTCACCTGCGGACACCGCAACCCTTAAGCTGGACAAATCAACGCCGGTATCCATAGCCGCGAGCATGGCACGGTATGCGGTTGGGGAGGTAAAGCAAATCGTCGCCTTGTATCGCTGAATAATGTCGATGAGGTTGGGAGGGGAGGCATTCTCTAACAGCACCGCACAAGCACCGTAGCGTAGCGGGAACAAAGTCAAGCCACCTAGACCAAAGGTGAAAGCCAGCGGTGGAGAACCTACGAATACATCGGTCGACTGCACTTGCAAAACCTCTTTCGCATAGCTATCGCACACTGCCAGTAAATCACGGTGGAAATGCATGGTTGCTTTTGGCTGGCCCGTGGTGCCCGACGTAAAGCCCAACAGCGCCACATCGTCTTGGCTGGTAGCCAAGGCGTTGAAAACACCCGGCTGCGCCAATGCGGCGCGATCCAAGGCTTCCTCCTGACTGGCTGTTCCATCAAAGGCAACCACACGCACAGCCTGTCCTGATACATCGACGCATGTGCTTAACTCTTCGAGTAAGCGAGCATCACAAAGCACCAGCGTAACGCTCGCTTTGTCAATCACTTGCTGCAACTCCTTCGCACGGAGCATTGGCATCGTGTTTACCGCAACCGCACCAACCTTCGTGACGGCTAACCAGCAGGCGACCATGGCTGGATTGTTCGCCGATCGAATCATGACCCGCTCACCGGGACGCACGCCATATTCTCTCTGCAGCGCGTTGGCCAGTTGATTGCTCCAAAGGGTCAGCTCACTGTAGGTGCGCGCTCGCCCCTGCCCAATCAACGCCGTACGATCACCAAAGCCCTTCTCAACCATCGCGTCGGTCAATTCCACTGCCGCATTCAGGCGATCGGGATAGGCCTCAATACCACTCGTGAATTGCGGCCATAAGGCGGGCGGTGGTAGGTTCCTGCGGGTGAATTCATCGGCATGAGCCGAAATGCCGAGTGTCAATTGCGTATGGTTTTTCATACCTCACCTCCAGACAGGGCTAAAGCGTGCCCGTTCATATCTGACGCCTCCGGACTGGCCAGCCAACACACTGCGCGGGCCACCGCAGCGGTCTTTATGAATCGGCGCTGCGGGTTAAAAGACCGCAATGCCTGGGCCGCTTGCTCGGGGGTTCTGCCTGTCGACGACACAATATTGTCAATTGAGGCCTGTAGCATGGGCGTGTCCATAAAGCCAGGACAAACCGCATTGACGGTCACCCCACTCGTCGCGAGCTCTATCGACAGGGCGCGGGTCAAGCCAACAACGGCGTGCTTGGACGCGACATAGGCGCTCACGTAGCCGTACCCCTTTAAGCCTGCGGTCGAACACACGGCAATCAGCCGACCAAATCCGTCGCGCTTCATGTCGCCGACGGTTGCCTGCCACAAATTGAAGGTCCCGTGAAAGTTAACGTCCATGGTCTTTTGCAGCATCGCCAGGCTTGTATCTTCCAGTCGGGCGCTCTGGGAAACGCCAGCATTTGCAACCGCTATGGATACAGGCCCAAACATCTCTCTGGCCGCATCAATTGCCTTACCGAGCCCAAGCGCATCAGTGACATCTGCTACCTGAAATGCGACATTCTTGCGCCCGGCGCAAGTTGCAATCAGCGTTTCTTTTGTCCGGCCGATTACCGTGACTGAATACCCTGCTCGGGCCAGCTCAAGTGCAATATCTGCACCCGCGCCACTACCGCCGCCCGTGACGACCGCGTGCGTGGCCGTACCATTTTTCAAGTTCATAGTGCTGCTCAGGTGCTAACAGGTGAACGCCTCGCATCTCTTTTTACCTGCTACGTGGCGCTCTCGGCAGGGCTTTACTTTTTCCAAGAATAGTTTTAGCTTAAACTAATTAAATTCAAACAAAGTACGTAAATACCCTAGTGCAGCTTGATGTCGCAAATCTTAAACTTTGCGGATCCACGTTTCTAAAACCGACTGACTAATCATGAATACCGTTGTTCACCCCCACGGATGGCTTCCAGCAAAAGGCTACGCCAATGGCATATTCACTACCGACGGACATCTATACATTGGTGGACAAATCGGCTGGAATGCCCAGCAACAATTTGAAAGTGATGACTTCATATTGCAAATGCGGCAAACGCTGCAAAATATCGTGGCCGTACTCAATGCGGCAGGTGCCAGTGTGGAAGACATCGTCAGACTCACCTGGTACGTGATTGATAAACGAGAATATCTGGCGCGTCAGGCAGAGGTCGGGAAGGCATACCGCGACATCATGGGCCGACACTTCCCCGCAATGACGATGGTGGTGGTTTCCGGGTTGGTGGAGGATCGCGCACTGTTGGAGATAGAGGCAACCGCTGTCATATCCAGGTCACACGCAAGGGACTAGCGTTACAACTCGCTGCGCATCTGCCAAATTTCTGGAAATAAAACCACGTCTAACATCGCACGGAGATAGCCTGTACCACTGGTACCGCCGGTGCCTCGACGCATTCCGATAACACGCTCGACCGTCGTCAAATGCCGAAAGCGCCATTGCCTGAAGGTATCTTCAATATCAGTGAGTTTTTCGCCGAGCTGATACAGGTCCCAGTAGCGATCTGGCGCCTGATAAACCACCTTCCACGCTGATTGCACATTCGCGCTACTTGTGTGACTCACACGCCAGTCGCGCTTCAAATGCACGGCATCAATGGGTAGTCCGGCTGCCGCCAATCGGGCAATTGCAATGTCGTAGAGCGAAGGACTGTCAAACGCTTTTTGAACCGTCGCGAGTAGTTCGGGCCGATGCGCGTGCGGCTTTAGCATCGCCGCATTTTTATTACCCAATGTAAATTCAATACAGCGATATTGCGCACTTTGAAATCCGCTGGAGTTAGCCAGATGTGGCCGCAGCGCACTGTACTCAGGCGGTGTCATGGTTGCCAATACATCCCACGCTGATACCAGTTGAGCCATGATGCGGCTGACACGCGCCATCATTTTAAAAGCCAATGCACTGTTCCCCTCCACCAACGCATTCATGGCTGCTTGTAGCTCATGAAGCATCAGCTTCATCCAGAGTTCACTCGTTTGGTGCTGCACGATGAATAGCATTTCATCGTGCAGATTTGACAGCGGTTGCTGCGAACTTAGGAGCGAGTCCAGGTGCAGGTAATCGCCATATGTCATGTCATTCGTGTAATCAAGCTTCGCACCCTCGCGTGCCACGATATTGATTGGTGTACTCATGTCACCACCTGCTCGCGATTGAATTCGGGCCGCTTCCACTCAGCGTTTTGCAACATTTCCACCAGCTGCTGTACGGCATCCCACACATCAACAAATCGGGTGTAAAGCGGTGTGAATCCGAAACGGAGTAAGTCAGGTTCACCCGCCGCGTCGCCACGACGAAAATCACCAATAACTCCGCGTGCGATGAGGGCCTGCATCATGGCATACCCATCGTTAGCAGCAGCGAGACTGACATGCGAGCCCCGATAACGTGGGTCAGTTGGCGTTACATTTTGTAAGCCGAAGGCTGCGCAACGCGACGCGCACAGTGCCATAAATAGATCAGTCAGTGCAAGTGATTTTTTCCGTATGGCAGTCATGCCGCCCAGTGTTTTCGCGTGGTCGAAAATATCGAGGCCGCAGCGCATGGCAGTCAACGCCAGCATGGACTGTGTGCCACAGAGGTACTGGTCGATACCAGGCTTAGGCTCGTAGCTGGTGTCAAATGCGAATGGCCGTACGTGCCCCCACCAACCAGAGAGCGGTTGCGCCGTTGTCCCCAGAACCTGTGAATTGACCCACACAAAAGCCGGCGCACCGGGACCACCGTTTAGGTACTTGTATCCGCAACCGACCGCGTAATCAGCGTTTGCCTCACGCAGGTCTAAGGGAACAGCGCCTGCACTGTGCGCCAAATCCCATACTGTCAATGCGCCAACCCTGCGCGCTAACTCCGTGATTTCGGCCATCTCGTACATGGCACCTGTCCGGTAATTTACATGAGTCAGCATCACCAGCGCGACATCCGCAGTCAGCGCCTCTTTTACGGCAGAAGCGTCAACAAGTACCAGCTGCAACTGGTATTGATTGCAAACCGATTGTGCGATGTAGAGGTCTGTTGGGAAATTACTTGTCTCGCTCAATAAAACTCTTTTTTCCGG
>Ga0222714_10006415_pt1 | contig 10989 bp, 9 predicted proteins | sample C33_3DmetaG_FD_165048 | JGI IMG/M metagenome (GOLD analysis project Ga0222714, IMG submission 165048) | Estuarine water microbial communities from San Francisco Bay, California, United States - C33_3D | ecosystem: Environmental > Aquatic > Marine > Unclassified | place: USA: California... | reverse complement strand
GATCCCTCTCCAACAATCCTTAAAAGATCTTATGGTATGTCGTGGGGGCTAGGTGGATGGTTGCTGACCCCAATGCTTGGAAAAATAGGTATGGAAAAATTTCAAGAAATGAGAGCAAGGATTTCTAAAGAGATAAAAACTACTTTTGCCAGTGAATACTCTCAAGAAATATCTTTTGAAGAAATGCTTCAACCGGAAATTATAAATTCTTATGTAAAGCAAAAAACAGGAAATAAATTTCTTGTGAACCCACAAAAGTAGCTGATATCCCTTCTGTTAGTTTTTTATGGATACTTAGTTAATCGTCAAGGTTATCGAGAGGGTTTTCAGGTTGGCATATTTCAAAAGCTTCTTGGACCTCTTCTGACTGAAAATCAATATCGGCATCTCTAAACGCAAAAAAGCCAAATTCACCAGGTTTAGGGTCAGGAAAATCAATTCCCTGTTCTCTCATGCATTGAGAAAACTCTAAAGATGCATCAACCAAGGCTGCCTCAACCTCTGGATCAAGGTCAAATTGTTCCGGCAAAGCTTCTCTTAAGATATTTTCACAATTATCAAAAGCTGCTTCAAATTCATTATCATTTTCAATATTTACGTTATCAAACTCAGGATTTCCATCAATATCAAAACTTGGATCAGGGAAGTCGATTCCTTCTTCTCTCATGCATTGTGCAAAATTTAGTACCCCTTCTTCAAAAGTTATCTCCTCGGCTACGGTTGTAATTGCAGTTGTAGAATCTATTGTTACAACACCTTCAGATTGTTCTTCGCCTATTGTGCATGCTGAAAGAACGACTACTAGGCAGAGGAGTTTTACTTTCTCACTGCTTCTGCCGGCTGTATCTTTGATGCTTTTATAGCTGGATACACACCAGATATTGCTCCGATTAGTAAAGCTACGAGTACTGCTCCAAATATTTGCCATACAGGTATAGAGAATACAATATTTGTGTAATTAGTATAACCCAGGGTTATCACCGCACCCAGAACTACTCCAACAAGACCTCCTATGCCCGATAAAACAATACTTTCCAATAGAAACTGGTATCGTATTTCTCTTCTAGTCGCGCCGATTGACCTTCTTACGCCAATTTCCATCCTTCGTTCAAGAACAGACATGACCATAACATTTGCTATTGCAACTCCTCCAACAAGTAAGGCAACTGATCCCAAACCTAGTAATAGGTTGGTAAAAGCCTCTTCTGCTGCTTGTTGTGCTTCGAGTGCATCTGATGGACGGGTGACTTCAACTTGATCAGGGTTTTCTGGATTCATTGATGGGGCAAGTACTTCTACAACGTCTTCAATGTATGTTGGATTTGCCCTTACATAAATAGTTGTAGGCTCTTCCTCTATGCCAAATAGTGTCTCTGCTACACCATAGCCAATGAACACTGATCGATCTAAATCTGGATGAATTTTTAATTCTTCTAGTATGCCAATAACTCCAAACCATTCATTTTCTATTAAAATTTTTGTTGGTTTAGTTAAATTGTTAATTCCAAGTCTCTCAGCTGTAACGCTACCTAGCACTGTTACTGGAATATCTGATAATCCGCTCTGAATAAACCTTCCATCAACTAACTTTCCTCCGATAACATCTAATAGTTCTGCATTTGTAACAATTGTTGAAATTCCACCACCTTCAAACTCTGAAATAAAATTACTTCGCCTTACTAGAAGATCGGTCTGTGTTGTAGAGGTAACTTCTTGAACTGGACCAATTCTTTCAACCATTCCTAAAACACCTTTTGGAAGATCTTCTTGTGTCCCGAAAAAACCTGCTTGAGGAGATGCTTTTATGAGATTTGTACCTAAAGACTCTAGAGTTGAAAGAAGATCTGCTCTTCCAGAAGCAGAAATACCAGATACAGCAACTATTGCAGCTATTCCAATACCTATACCTATAGAAGTGAGTGTTGCTCTTCCTTTTCTTGCTCTCACTCCATATAAAGCTACAAAAAAAAGATCTCTGATTTTTAGTTTTTTTCTCTTCATGAATTTACTATTCTTCCATCAACCAATTCAATTACTTTATTGAACGTATTTGCATGTTCTTGATTATGGGTAATCATTATTACAGTTTTACCTTGATTGTTTAAGTCTTTTAAGATGTTCAAAATATTTATTCCAGACTCCTTGTCTAAGTTTCCTGTTGGCTCGTCAGCTAATATAAATGCAGGATCTTGAACAAGTGCTCTGGCAATTGCAACCCTTTGCTGCTGTCCACCAGATAGCTCCTGAGGTTCATGAGTCAATCTATCTCCTAGGCCTACTTGCTTTAATACTTTTTTAGCCTTTTCTAATCTATCCGATCTAGAAATGCCTTGGTATAAAAGTCCTTCTGCTACATTTTCCTGAGCTGTAAGACCAGGTAAGAGAAAAAAGCTTTGAAAAATAAAGCCAATTTTTTCTCCTCTAAATTTTGATAGTTGGTTATCTGAGAGTTCTGATACGTCTCTTCCCTCAATCTCAATCGATCCATCTGTAATACTGTCTAATAAGCCAATCATGTTTAAGAATGTTGATTTTCCACTTCCTGATTGACCAACTATAGAAACCAAATCACCCTCTTTAATTTCGAGAGAAACACCATCTAGAGCTTTTACAGGTGGCGGTCCTTCATAAACTTTTGAAATGTTATTTATAGAAATTACAGTTTTTGTACTGGCTTTCATCTTGGTACGACTACTACTTGTCCTTCTGAAATATTTCCTTTTACTTCCACAAATCCGTCTGTGAATACGCCTATTTCAACTGCGATATAACTTGTGTCGACGCCAGATTCACCATTAAAGGTTCCCGTTTCAACTTCTCCTTCATATACCTCTAACGCATAACCACCTTCTGCTAGAGCAAGTAGAGCATTTACAGGGACATAAAGTACGCCCGCAGAGATTTCTGTTGTTACAAATACCTTCACTGGAGCCTGATCATATGCTTCGATTTCTTCAGGATTTAGTACTTCTAGAGTTACCTCTATAAATTCTCCAGCCTGGGTTTGTGTAACGACCTGGTCTATAAAACTAATTACCGTCAGGACTCTCTCATCAGTTGGTAGTTCAATCTCAACACTATCGCCGAGAGAAACTGTCTCTTGATCTGATGCATCAACTTGGAAAACTACTTCGATTCCAATAGATGAAATATTATAAAGTGGTGAATTTAATACCACAGCTGAGCCTACATCGTTAACATAAGAACCGACAATTATTGAGGTTCCGGAAACATTAGCATTTGTTGGGCTAAATGTTTCTGATCTTGAAGCTAATTCTAGTTCTTTTAACTCTTCTTTTGCTTTTGCTAATTCTGCTGTTTGGTCGACTCCTTTATTGTATTCTTCCAAAGCATTGTCATATGCTTTTTGAGCTGTCTCAATAGCTAAAGCCTCTGTGGCATCAATGACTGAATCTTTACCTTTTTCTAGAGCTTTGATTCTTTTTTGCTCCTCAATTGTTTGCTCTAAATCTTCGATAGCAGAATCTAATGTTCCATTTGCTTTCTTTTCTTTTGTTTTAGGATTCGTTTCATCTCTGTATAGAGTTAAGCTTTCTTCTGCGTTTTTGATGGCAGTATCTGCTGCTTTCCAAGCTGTGCTCTCATCAGTAGCTGCTTCTCTTGCATCGTCTAGTTTCTTTTTCTTATCATTAACTTGCGCTAAAGAAATTCCACCATCTGAAATTGTTTCTTCAATATTTTCTACTTCTGTCTTTTTCAGATTAATTGTAACTTGCTCTGCAGGGGTAATTTCAGATTTTGTATCAATTTTATAGTCAAGGTACAGTTTGTTTAACATATTTGATGTTGTCTCATCAAAAGTTTCATCAGAAACAAAATCTTCTGCGGCGTATCCTAAATAAATTAGTGCTTCCTCTAACTGTAAAACATCTGGTCCAGGATTAGAGTTCAAGTCAAGGGTTCTGTAAAAAGGGGTCGTGCCTTCAAGTAAAATTACAGGTTTATTGTCAACGGCAAAAAGTACTTCTCCAAAACTAATTACTGTTCCCTCTTTTGGAATATATGTTATGACACCTGACATTGGTGAATTCAACACCTTGCTGTCAGTTTGTCTTAGGGTTCCGTTGTATTCTTCTTTTTTTTCTAAGTCACCTTTTTGAATTGAAACTGTAGTCAGTTCTAAGGTTTTATTAGAGGTTGTATTTTCAGTATTTTGAGTACCAAAATAATAACCTACGTAAGCTAAGGCAACTACAGCAATTAACAAGTATAAGTTTTTTAATTTAAATATATTTTTCACCATTGTTCTAACTAGATTAGTTTATTAAACCTTTGAGTTTTCTGAGAAATTAATTTATTGCGTTTTTTAAACATCCCATTCATCATTTTTTAACTCCTCTGGTAGTTTGTCTTCACATGCCTGCCATGTCTTAACAATTGGATCATCTTCACTAAAATCCCATTCTTCAGTTGTGTATGCGTCAAGATTTACATCTCTATTAAAGTAATTCGGGTCTGGAACTTTGGAGTATCCACTCTCTCTAAAGCAACTTGCAATAAATAGTGCCCTATCTAACTCTTTTGCAGTTTGAACTGGGTCCTCGAATTGATTCTCGTCTGCAACTCCCCATAAGTTGTACTCTAGAGCACAGTCTTCTATTTTGCTCCATAATTCATCTTGTTCTTGAGTGGTTAAAGTTTCAAAGTAGGAAGCGACGGTTGTATATAAATCTAAAAAGTTTTTTGGCTCTTTAAATTTATAACCATACTCATTTACACACTGAACAAGGACTAGTGGGGCATCTTCATCTGAAATTTCTTCCCGTTTATCTGTAAGTTCAACGCCAAGAGCAATCGCCTCTTTTCCTTTATCGGTTTCTGCAACTGAAACAATAGCTTGTTCTTCTTGTTGGAATAGCGAACAAGCAGTAAACAAAGCTAATATTATTGAGGCTTTTCTGTACATATAAGATTATAAATTATGTGTTGTTTTAACCTCCGCCTTGAAGCGGTAGAGGTTAGAAACAGTCTAATTCTTGGCTTCGCGACTAACTCTAATCGGATTATCTAGTGCATTTATGACAGGCTCCAGATCTCCCGGTCCAAGAGCGGTATACCTAACGCCCTCCTTGTTGTGGAGGTTCGCGTCCAAGATCATCAAAACACGCTGCCCGTACTTCTCTGATTTGTTCTTGTAAGTATTGTCCTGACTGAACAAGCCCAGAAATTATACTTCTAAGTGATCTTTCTGCGTTAGGGTCTTCAACCTCTATCCCTTTTTCTCTAAAACATTGCGCAATTTCAAGCTCGGAATCTAACTGTTCTGCAACTTCTTCTGGATTCTCAAAATCTGCTCTCCCACCTAGTGGAATGTTGTTATCTTCAGAACAAGTCTCTATAGTCTCAAAAAGTTCGTCTCTACCTTTTTGATCAACAGCTAAAAATACCGGCTGCAAAACACTTCGTAAACTCTCACCATTTTTAGGATCTGTAATATCATATCCATTTTCTCTTAAGCACCTAGCTAGTAAAAGCTGTGCATCTTCAACGGAAACTACATCTTCAACGACTTCCTCTGCAATTGTTGTAACTGTTGTATCACCTGACAAAGAAACAATTCCCTCTTCAGGAGGGGGGGAACACAAACAAAAAAATAAACAAAAAATTACTACATTTTTTTTATTCATATGCATTTAAGTTAAGAATCGCAAATTTTAACTTTTTCCATATCTAGACAAAAATTTGAGTTTTGGGTTCTATCCCGCCAGTAAGTGGCATCGCATACTCAAAAAACTCATTTGTAACATAGGGTTTTGTAGAATCTATAAATTCTGATGGCATTTCTTTAGTGTGTTTTGCTACCTTACGAAGTTCTGTGGTGCCAACTTCGCAGTAATATTTTTCTGAAAATTGCCTTTTAAGAATAACTGAACCGCTTTGACTTTCTCTTGATGCAACAACAGCGTGTTGTCCTACTCTCTCTGCCTCTTCGGCATCTACACTAGAAACATCAGCAATAAAAGATCTTTGGAGGTATCCAAAAGTATCTGCTCTGACTCTGGCTCCATCAATATATTCTGAGACTATGTTTGTTAGAGTGTCACCTAGTGCTCCTGATCCTGACAGTTGTATATTGCCGTGGCTATCTGTCTTCCCAGCCAAACCTGAACCAGATTGATCCGCGTATGTTTGAAGAAAGTATTCACCCTTTTCATTATGGACACCCTCCGAAACGGCAACAACACATCTGCCAAGTGCATCGTAAACTTCTTTAACTTCTTTCAAAAAGTTTTCAATATTAAAAGTTTTTTCTGGAACATAAACCAAGTGTGGTCCATCCTCTTCTGATGATTTACCTAATGTGCTAGCTGCTGTTAACCACCCTGCATGTCTTCCCATTAAAACATTGATTTTAATTCCATTTAAACTTCTGTTATCTGCATCGTCCCCCTGAAAGGCGTGTGCTACAAATCTGGCTGCCGATCCATATCCTGGACAGTGATCTGTTTCTAATAGATCGTTGTCAATAGTCTTTGGAATATGGAATGCTTTCATCTCATAACCTATACTTTTTGCTCCTTCAGCCACCAAGTTTGCAGTTTCAGCAGAATCGTTTCCCCCTATATAGAAAAAATTTCTTATATTTTGTTTTTCAAAAATAGAAACTAGTTTTTCTATGTCATGGTCTGTAGGCTTTTTTCTAACTGAGCCTAAGGCTGCAGCTGGAGTTTTTCCTATCCCATATAGTTGTGACTCTGAAAGGTTTGAGAGGTCCACAAAGTCTTGACTTAACATTCCAGCTAACCCGTGTTTGGCACCTAGTACTTCATCAAAGTCTGAATTTATAGCTTCTTTGATGAAGCCAACAAGCGATTTATTAATTACAGCAGTAGGACCTCCTGATTGTCCAATTACAGCTTTGCCTGCCGACACTTAATTAACTCCTATTTTGATACACAGAAAGAAATCCTAAATATGATTCCGAAATTTCTTCAACTGCTTCTTCTCTAGATTTTTCACCTTCATGAAATCCTTTGAGGGCATCCCAAAAAATTGATCTTCCGATTGCAAATCCTTTATAACCTTCTACGGATGATCCAGCTCTTAACCATTCATTAACTTTCTCATCTGTGGCACCTCTGCCAAGAACAACAGCAATAACATTTTCCCTATCACCCGTTTTTATTGCAGCAGCTACTTTTTCACAGTCCTCAGCTGTGTCTAAGCCCTCTATTTTCCAAATGTCAGGATCAGCTCCTCTTTCTCTCATTTCTTCAACTACTTTGACAGCAAGCATTGGTCTAATCTCGGAATCATAACGTGCTTGGTCGTTGCCAACAGATGCAAGTTGCTCTTCTGTTGCAGGAACAAGGAACTCTAGAAGGAACTTTTTATTGTTTTCTGTAAGCCATTCTGACAATTGCTTAATTCTGCTTCCCTGTACTACCCTAGTTTCTTCATCGTCGTCTGGATTCCATCGAACCAATATTTTTACAAAATCTGCACCAATTTCATTAATTTTTTCTCCAAACTGGTCACCATACTCAAAATCAAATACTTTTTGCCCAGATTTTTCCACTGGTGCTGCGAATTTAATCCCCATTTCTTTTGCTTTTTGTTGGACATCTAATCCAAAAGTTTCATCAACAAGTATTGCAGGGACACCTCCGGTTATTCCAGATTCTTTAGCTTTTATAAAACCATCAAAGATAATGTTTTTCATTTCATTAACTTTTTTTGACTCTTCTTCAGTTGGCTCTCGCCCTTCAACTCCAAGAAGGCCTTTCGTTATAGTTCCCCTGTGATCAAAAGCTAGTATGTATAAATCTTGTGAATAACCTTTCATTTTTCTCCTTAAACCGTTTCTTTTTGTCTAGTTCTTGAAAAAGTAACTAAACCTATCAAGATAAACAGTACTAGATAAAGTATATTATTTTGAAAGACTGAAGAATTTTGTATCTCTTCAGAGTACAGATTTGAATACACAACTCCTGGATTTTCTTGAAACTGTCCAATTGCAGACAATGTATTTAACAAGTCGACTGTACTTGCTCCCCAGTTGTTTGCGAGATTTTCATCTAGAAAAAAAACATTTCCAGTTTGAACTGCAGTAATTTCATCCCAGCCAACTCTTGTTGAGAGGTCCTTATTTAAATAATCAGAATGACCTACAACAATCAAGTTTGGATTGGAGTCTAATACCTCTTGTTCTGAAAACTCTGGATAACCACTACCAAACGGATCTTCTTTTAAGTTAGCGACATTGTTAATTCCTAAGAGGTTGTATATTTCACCGATAAATGAATTCTCATTTATTGTATATATTCCGTATGTAAATCCAATTTCGTGAAAAACAGTTATGTTGTCCGATGAAAAGTTTTGAATAATTTCTTCAACGTCTTCTTGCATTGCAGAGACAAGCTCTAAAGACTCTTCAGATTTATTGACTAAATTTCCAATTTCTTCAATTTGACTATAAACATCTTCAAAATTTTTTGCTGGTGGAAGTAGGGCGTAGTTAATTTCTAAACTTTCTAACCCTTCAATAATTCCATTGAAGTCAAATGCTAATACAACGAGGTCCGGCTTTAATTCAAGTAAATCTTCAGCAGTAGCAGTAAAAGCATCTATTTTTTCAATCGGCATTTCTGTTTCTGAGAATGAATCAACACCGACGAGAAGATTTTCACCTCCTAGAACTTGGATGACTTCTGTATGGGTAGTTGATAACGAAATAACTCTTTGTTCTACGCTTGACTCTTCTGAGACTGCGCACATAGTTATCAACGCGGCAAGAATTAGTATCTTATATTTCATAATTTCCTTTCTTACCACGAGGAAAGATTGATACTCCATTCCTTCTCTCGAGGATTGTGTTTTAATAAAACTAAAAAGGCGACCTGACTTATCTTTCGAATTACAGTTGCGGGACAGTGTTAGATTTACACTAACTTCGCTTTTTAATTTCTTTGTTAAAGAGAGTGTAGCAAATTATTCGTTTTCGTCTTCTTCGTTTTGTAAGTTTTTTAATGTTTTAGAGAAAGACATTAACATTGTTTCTTTGTTCTTTGAAGAAGTCGTTTCTATTTTATTTTCAGCATTTTGAACTTGAGGGTCGTTGTATGTCTCTTCGAGCACAACCACTTCAACTCCACCTACTAGGTCAGATACTAGGTTGTAGAAAAAGGCACCTATTGTTGCTAATGCAGTTTGTGTCAATAAATAAACAGTGGCTAAGAATACTACTGAAGTGAATAATGGTTCTACGTTACCCACAAGGGATGCGTCGGCATCCAATAATGCTAATCTTCTAGCAATATCCTCTAGTCCTTGTGGCACACCTGCATTAACTAGCAGTACCCAAAGAATGGAAAAACCTAAAACAATAGTCAGGGCGATTATGAAGTTTAAGACGAATGTAACTTTTAAGACTGTCCAGGGATCAATCTTTCTAATAATTCTTCTTACTCTATTTACTTTTACCATTTTCAATCACTTTTTATTGGAATAAAGGCAGAAATTTGCTCTTCTTTAGAAAGTTTCATAACCTTAACTCCTTGAGCAGCTCTGCTCATTTTTTTTATTTGCTTCACTGCACATCTTATTGCCGTTCCACCTGTACTCATAAGCATAACCTCTGTATCTTCATCCACAGATCGTGCTCCGATTAAATCTCCTTTTACATCAGTAACTTTCAGAGCTTTAACACCCATTCCACCTCTTCCGGCTTTTCTAAACTCGTCAAGGTTTGTTCTTTTACCATATCCTTTTGCAGTAATAAACAAGAGGGTTTCATCTCTAGAAGTTGCAGCACCAACGACTTCGTCACCTTCACGCAATTTAATTCCCCTAACTCCCATAGCTGTTCTTCCTTGAGGTGTTAAGTTATTTTCATCAAATCGAATTGCTTGGCCCTTTTTTGAAACTAAAATGATGTCTTCTTTACCGGAGGTTGTTTTGACTGAAACAACTCTGTCGTCATCTTTAAGCTTGATTGCTTGAAGAGATTTATAGTTTGAATCAAAATCCTTGAATGCAGATTTTTTAACTGTCCCTTTTTCTGTCATGATTAATAAGAATTTTTCTGTTTCATAGTCACGAGTGTCAATAATAGCTTGGACTTTTTCATTTTGTGACATAGAAAGTACGTTGTGAATTAAAGAACCCTGCGCTGTTCTGGTGGTTTTTGGTAACTCATGAGCTTTTGCTCTGTAAACTTTTCCTTGGTCGGTAAAAAATAAAAGATAAGCGTGAACAGAAGTTGATAACAAGTGTTCAATAACATCCTCGTCTGAAGATGCAGCTTTTACACCTTTCCCTCCTCTTCCTTGTTTTTTATAAGCAGTAGAAGGAACAGATTTTACATATCCTTTAGAAGATACTGAAACAATTATTTCTTCATCTTCAATTAAGTCTTCGATTGAAACCTCTCCTACGTCTGGAACTACTCGCGATCTTCTTTCATCTCCAAACTTTTTAGTAATCTCTTCTAATTCCTCTACAAGAATGTCGTCTTGTCTCTTCCTGCTTTTCAGAATTGCGGTTAGTTCTTTGATTGTTTTTTTAAGCTCACTTTTTTCCTCTTCAAGTTTTTCTCTTTCCAGAGCTGTGAGTCTTCGTAAAGGCATATCAAGAATATGTCCAGCTTGAATCTCTGAAAGTTTAAATTTTTTCATCAAAGAAGTTTTTGCTGTTTCAGCATCTTTTGAAGCTCTTATTACTTTTATTACTTGATCTATTTTGTCTAGGGCTAAAATTAAACCTTCAACAATGTGTAGTCTTGCTTCAGCTTTTTTAAGTCTGTACTGGGTCCTTCTCTGTATTACATCAATTTGATGGTCAATGTAATAATTTATGAGTTGTGGAACAGAAAGAACTTTAGGAACTCCGTCAACTAATGCAACAGAGTTTACAGCGAAAGTATCTTGGAGTTGCGTTTGTTTAAATAATTTGTTTAAAATAACTTGTGGAACAACGTCTCTTTTTAGCTCTATAACTAGTCTTGTACCATTTCTATCACTGCTTTCA
>Ga0222714_10006412_pt1 | contig 10991 bp, 3 predicted proteins | sample C33_3DmetaG_FD_165048 | JGI IMG/M metagenome (GOLD analysis project Ga0222714, IMG submission 165048) | Estuarine water microbial communities from San Francisco Bay, California, United States - C33_3D | ecosystem: Environmental > Aquatic > Marine > Unclassified | place: USA: California... | reverse complement strand
CCATAACCTGGATTTGTTAGTTCAACACCTTGAATTTTATCTGAGGTAACTCCATTACAATCAATAATTCCAGATATCATTGTTGCAATACCAGTTGCAGTTAAACCACCACTTGGTGCAGATGATATTGCAACTCTTGGTGCTGATGTGTATCCACTTCCTCTATTAGTTAGAGTAATTCTTCTGACACCACCATTAACAATTCCAGTCAGTGCTGTAGCAGTAGATGCAGTTCCAACCATTGTAAGCGTTTGGATATATCCCTGATCTACAACATTATCATCAATTTCATCTATATTAGTATCAATAACTTCGTCTTCATATCTAAAGAGTTCGCAAGTTAATTGATAAACATAATTTTTTTGAAGTTGATAAAATGGTTTTTCGTGCTCAACATATTTAATTTCAAACAATCTATCACCTAAAGGAAAATAAACTAAGTCACCCTCCTTTGGTCTTGTTGAAAGTTTTATATTGGTAATATTTTTTGTTAACGGAGTTATGTATTCTTCAAATCTTTCTTTTGATATTGTCAAAATAAGATCATCCATTTCTTGGATACCAAATTTTGACATCAAAGTTCCTAGTCCATTATATCCTTCATATGTATCTACATATGCTTCAATAGGATATGCATTTTCAAATTTAGATTCAATTACTTCTTTTATAATTGACTTTTCTGTTACATATTGTCTAGGAAGATAATATATTTCAACACCATACATTCTCAACTGTTCGTTGATTAGATCTTGAATTAAACTTTGCTCTTCTCTTGAACCTTGTTGAAAAAACGGATTAAGCATGATATTATCCTATCATGTCTAGTGGTGGAAGTTCATAAGTATTGGACATTTTTTCCATGATTACATCAATTTCTTTTTGTGCATCATCATAAATTTGTCTACCATTAAGTTCTACACCTCCAGGAAGTTTAACTCCTTGGAACTTGATTAAATTTTGTCCCCATTGTTTCTTAATAAGTGATGTCAAGTATGGTTTTAAGAAAGAGTCATTCCAAACTCTTGTAAAATCATTGGGATCTAAAGTTCTATAACAGTCAATTACCAAGTAGTCATTAACATTAACACTTCCCCAGTCAATATCAAGATATAATCTATCCATTCTTTGATTAAAACGGATTTGCTTTTGGGTGGTCAAAAGAAAATCCATGTCTTCAAGATATGTTTTAACCATTGCATAGGTTAAAAGTTCAGTAGATCCCCAGTAGTAAATATCATTTAAGAATAATTGATATTTGACACTGAACATATTGTTTGTAACAGTGTTTGTTCCGTCAAAATGGAAAACTTTAGTAACACCAATTACTGATGGTGGAACCTGCAAGTAATTGCTGTTTTCTTTATAGTTGAAAGTTACATTTGATCCTGCAATATTTGCTGTAGCAGTGCTAGTAACTATTCCTGCAGTTGGATTATTTCCATTAGGTGCCCTTCCTCTATCAATATCATCTTGAGTTATTTGGTACTTCAAGAACATTTGAGAAACACCATCAAAGTGTCTCTCTTGAAAAAACTGAATAGCATCATCTACAAGATCTTCTATTTGCTCATCGGCAACGTTGATCTCCAAAACTGGCGCTCCCAGTTTTCTTTTACAGTAATCTATCAAATCTTGTCTAGAAGATGGTTGCGCCATTTATCTAATAACCTCTAAAAGATATTTATCTTTGATTAAAAACCTATTATTCCTTTAGCAAAATTTTAAGCAATGATTTAATCTCATCTAAATCATTTTTGATAGAGCTAACTTCATGTTCTATGATACCAATTCTATTTTTTTCACTTTCTTGAAATTTTTTTCTTGAGAGATATGTTTCATATTCAGATTGATTTGTATTCACAATAGCATTAGTATTCATATCTCTGAAAAGATAATTATCACCTTCAACTGGTATTAAACTCATTTTTTTAACCTCAAGCAAGGGCAATAACTCTAAGATCTTGTATTACAGGAACAATCGCCTGATTCGTAGATGTCATTATAAGTTTTACTCTAAAGATCTTAAATGATGGTAGATTATCAATTGTAAATTCATACTCCTTGAATGATCTTGGTGTTGGTACATAATCATAGAATGAATTTTTCAAAATAAGTGTGTCTGGTGATCCATCATTGAGTGAGGGATCTACCACTATTCCAGAAGAAATATTTGCATAACCAGGGAATGCTGTGAATATTGGATTTTCATTCACATCATTTTGTATTGAGTAGAATGCTCTAATATCATTTTGTTCATTAATTGCTCCAGTTAATATAACTTTAATAGCAGATGCAGAACTTTGCAGTGTAATTGGTTTTGAAACGTAATAGAATGCATTTGGATCATTTTCAATACCATTTACTCTTCTATCTGTAATATAGTTTGTAACTGGTTTATTTACTCTATTTGAAGTAAAAATAATGTTAGTTTTTGTTAGGTCAATGCATGGAGATAATCTTTCATCAACACTCAGTAAATTCATATTAAGAGTAAATGACTTTCTTCCTGGTAAGTTGGTTAATCTTGCATCCTCATTGACTTTAGATCCAATAATTCTTGGAGAATCAAAATAATTTGTATTATTCAATGTTATTGGTTGGAATCCCTTATCAAGATAAGGAGTTTCTGATCCATCAATACTTTGGCCACTGATAGTTCTCACTGAAGATGAAATAGTCGTAAACTTAGGACTAATTGTTTGAATCGATGGTGTAATAAGTTCAAATGGAATATTATAAGTTGCAGATACATTAGAACCACCGACTTTCTTAGATTCATTAAAGAATAGTTTTGGAAGAGAACCAGATCCAGTTCTATTAGTTGTATTTGTTCCAGACGACATATCTGCTTTCAGATAGTAGTAATCTAAACCAATCTGGTCGGCAATATTAGCATCGCTTAAATCATGTGTTTTGTTAATTCTGAGTAGAGATACTCCATCAAGTTCATACTTATAAACCAGATTACCTACAGAGTGTGCAAATGCTTTTGTTCCATTTATTTCTCTAGTGATACCAGTCAGATCATTTCCAGATACGCCAGTGTATTGAATAATTTCATCTCCAATAAGAACGTAACCAGGATTGGTGCTTGCAACACTTACATTTTCAAAGGTTGTAAAGTTTGCAGTGTTTGCAACAGAAATGCTTGAAGTTGAAGATGCAGAATAATCTATAGATAATGTAGTTGGTAGGACATCAGATTTTGCATCAATAATTGTTACTTTATTGACATCAGAGTGCATACCATGATTTCTTTGATTTACTCTAAAGTGCAATCCATCATAAATTTCTTCAATTGCACCCGTTATCACTACATTACCACTGTATGCACTATTGAGAGTTGTAGTCACTCCAGAATTGTTTACGTAGGTAAGAGTATAACCTGCACCAACTACAAAGTCACCCTGAACATCATCAATGATTAGTTCATTTACTCCACTAAGATCAGAAACGCTTAATCTTAGATTTCTACCAACAGAAGATATTCCAATAGAAGAAACTGTTAATAGGTCACCGACAGAATATCCTGTTCCTCCATTTGAAACTGTAGCAGCAACAGCAACTCCACTATCGATAGTAATATTAGCAGTACCATTTTTACCAGTTCCAGTAATATTTGATAGTGTTAGATTATTATAAGTAATTGCTCCTGCACTTGGAGTGTAACCAATACCGGAATTAGTGATTGTTAATCCAGATACTGTTCCTGCAGTTCCAACTAAGACGCCAGTTGCATTTGATTGCAGTTGAATAATAGTATTGCCATTGGTTAGATCGGGGTCTTGTACTGTTGTTCCGATTCCGATTCTAATTGTTTTAGAATCTATATCAAATGGATCCTTTCTTAAAACATCAATACCAGTTGTTGGTAAAGTTGGATTAAAGAACTGAACTGAACCACTTGAAGTGAAACTTGCTCTAAAGAGTTGGAACTTAAGATCTTCATATTGGCTCGCATCCCAACTTGAAGCATTTTGTGATTTAAAGAGTGAACCAAGAATTGGTTGAGCAGAAACAAGAACTTGTCCCGCTTCAGTGGCAGCAGAAGTTACATCTGCTTCTCCCAATCTAGAAATCCAAGCAGTATATTCTGCAGAATCGGATAGAAGAACAATAGCATATTCAGTTTGACCATTCAAATAAATTGGGGAATCAAATTCAATTGTTGTAGGAATAGATGCATCTTCAGATATATTAACTTGGTCTGGAGTTAGTTCAATTTCAGAGAATGGAAGTATCTTTAAGGTTGGAAGACCAACTTTAATTTCTCTAAGTTGGCAGTATACTGGCAGGACAGGATCTTTAGTTCTAAAGTACACATTCAGCTTAGTAACAAAAATACCAGTTGCATCATCGACAAAGAAAGATTGTGCAAGTGGGTCTATTCTTTGTTGAGGTTGTACAATATTTTGAGTTATATTTTGAGTAACATTTCTAGTTACATTCGTTACATTAGTGATGTTGTTTATAACTTGAGATTGAATCTGAGTTGAAGACGATGTAGTTGCTCCTGCATTTGCTGTTGCTACGGATGACGCAGTTAATGTTCTGGTCTGCTCAAAATCTTCATGCTCCACTCTTGCGTTTCTGAGTGAAAGTGTAACTTCTTGGGTATTATCAATGTCACCTTGAGAATAGAAGATCTCTTCAGCAGATGTCGTTACAACACCACCAATTCTGGTATTAGTAGAACTATTTGTTAATCTAAAGACAGTTCTACCAGTTTCAAATGATGGATTACCTTGAATATTACCATCAGGAACAAGATAAGAACCTATTATTGTTCCAATATTATCAGTTACCAATCTTAGGTTAGAAACTGTTGCTACTGCACCACTGCTCTGACCTCTCAATATCATTCCATTTCTAGCCCAACCCCAGAATTCTGGTTGTCTTTCATTTGATAAACTAAAGGTATCAATGTTTAATATTGTGCTAGTTGATGAATAATTTGCGGGAATATTATTTTCTCTATCATAAGGATTTTGAACATAGAAATCGGTAGGATTATCGTATGGACCATACTTATGATTTGAGGCAGCAAGACGGAAAGAAATATAAGGAAGTGTGCTTTGATCAAAACCATCAACGATTTCTGCTGTTGGCATCACACCAATAATATTCTCACCAACTTGGAAAGTTCCTGAAGTCATTGTAACTTCAACTAGTTTTGGAGTACAGAAATTATTAACATCAACATTATCAAAGAATCCATATACTTGAGTATTTGGTTTTAAGCGTCTACCAGTAAACTGAATGTTTCTGGAGCGCATGAATTGAATGATATTTCTGCTTACAATTCTATCACCAAGAGATTCAGTATCAATTTGTTCTCTTACGGTGTGCTGAACACCAGTTCTCCTTTGATCTAAGTTTGTTGTTAAACTTACACTTCCACCAATATCAATGCTAGTTGTTGTAGATGTTTCTTGTCTTCCTCCACCCACATCAGTGGTGCTAGAGGATGAAGACATACTTGCACTTAGAGTGAGTCCAAGATCCTGACGAATATTGTTTGTTTCCCAAGAATTCCAGATGATAGGACTTACGCCCAATCTTGATCCATCTGCCTGATCGGTAACTTCTGCTCTCAATGCTTCAGCAACACCAAGGAAGGAACCTTCCATTCTAACGTCTCTGAGTTCAAGGCGATTTACATCAATCCAAACATCTACAGTTGGTTCGAGTTCAATAGATCCTTCCCAAGTTTTCACAAGATAAGGAGTTACATTTTCAACTCTTGTTGCAAAAGGTTGCTCTACCCAAAGAACATCTTCATAATCCAAACTTAGAACACTTCCAGATCTTCTAATATTAGTTCCAAGTATATTGCTTAGATAATTTCTATCTTGACTTGCATTGGTTGTAGAACCAATACCAGCAATTGCATCGGATCCAAGTTCAAGATTTAATGTAGTTGTATAATGAGATGGTCTTAGATGTCCATTTTGAAGGTCCAAACTATTCTTTACACCTACGGTGTTATCTTGAACACCAACAGATGAGAAATTATCGATTAAAAATCCTGACTTAAATCTATTGAGTCCTACAGAGTCAGAAATAAAGAGGTTTGCTGTATTGTTCTCAAGAAGAGACAAACTTGTATAATACTCAAGATTTTTGATTCTATTTTCCAGTCTAAAGATATCACTCATTTGATATCTCTTGTGATCGACAAATGTTACCTCAGCATCTTTAACATCATAGAGATAAGGTGGTAATGCAACGTTAGCAATGTTTAACCCATTTGAAACTTCTTCTGGGAGTTTTGGATTATCTGCAGGTTCTCCAACTTTTAATTGGAATATTCCTTCTTTGGTTAGATAAATTCTATCAATTCTTGGTAGATAATAGGTAAACGATAAAGTTTCAGATTCATCAGATGCTAAAACATAACTTGTACTATGATTTCCTCCAGTAAATGATCTTCCATCAAACTCAAATGGCGATCTTGATCCGGAAGAAACAGTAAAGTTACTAACTCTAGGTCTAGCATCTAATACATCAGTATTTCTGAATCCTTTCACAGATTGTATTTCTGTTCCATAATCAAATCCATCATAAGAACTTGCAGTAGTTACATCTCCGGTATCAGAGGTTTCATAGTATCCTCTTACATAAACAATTTTTATTTTTCTTGTTGGTTCTTTAATATTTTGCTTTCTTTGAATATAACTATAATCATAATGAGTTAGAGTTTGTCCATTATAGAAATTGAAATCACCTATGATGTTTTTGCTTCCTTGATTTAATGTGAATGCAATTCCATTTACACCAGATTCTAGGAATTCAACTACTTCTCCCTCTTGGAAAACATTCTGGTTGAGATATACAAAAGATATTCTGCTGCTGTTTAATTGTTCAGCATAGATACCTCTTGCACCACTAACAGTTCCTACAAACTCTTCGCCTAAAATTAGATCATCAGTTTTTGCTGTAGGTCCATCTAATGATCCTACAGTTAGATTAGGTAGAACAGGATTTGAGGTGTCATTTGACTCATAAATTCCATGAATTTTGATTACATCAGGAACATTTAAAGAGATTTTTTCGTCTTGAACTCTAGTACCAAATGGATATGAACCATAAACCAATCCATCATTTTTGGTGGTTGACCCTGTTCCAGAATAATCATACTTTGATTTATCTACAATTAGAGAATCGACAAATGACTTTCTCTTGGTTTTTGCGGTAACAGATTCTTTTCTCAAGGTAGCAATCAGTTTTGCTCCCGTATCATTAGATCCCAGACCATTGATGACTAATTCAGTAGAACCGTTAGTGAGTTGGAATTTATCTTCTGTTAAAATTTCTAATGATCCATCTGATCTTGATAAAACATATCTTTCCTCATCAAATGGTAAAAATACTTGATCTGTCCCAGAAGTTAGAGTGTTTGTGGAGTTGTTTGTAATAGTAACATCAAACTCTCTTCTGATGATTAAAGAAGAATTGGAAAGATCTACAGATTCTACATTTACTTTTGGAAGAGGAGCAAACAACCTTTCATTATTTTGAGTTGTCTGAATGCGAGTATAAAGAACTGAGAGGTCATTTACATCAATAGACGTACCTGAAATACCACCATCACATACTCCTGTTACTGTTGTAATACCACTAATAATAATAGAATTTGTTAAAACTTGATCAATCTTTGCAAAAGATTTAACTGTTAAATTTGGTCTAGTATATTGAATTAAGTTGCCTGTAGTAACAATTCCAGGAAAAGCAACTGTTGGACTGGTTACTGTTGCCACACCAGCAGAAAACCCAGAGATAGAAGCGTTACCGTTACCAATTAGTGAAGAAACTGACTGTAGAGTATCAGCAGAGAAAGTTTTTGATGCACCTACGTTTGCATATAGAGATTTTACTTCAGAAATTCCATAATTTGTAAAACCAATACTGACTCTAGTATCGTTTGTGCTATCAAATACCAGTTTCTCTCCATTAATAAAGTTTCCTGAAATTTGATAAACTGTTAGAGCAGTTCCAACGGATACATTATTTTTTAGGAAAGCAGTAGCACCGCTAGAATCACCTCTAATATAAGTTGGAGTGCTTAGTGTAATGGGTTGATTGAGCGTTAGATCCCCATATGTTTGAACATCGAATAGAGAAATGTCCCATCTATTGATATTTTGATTTTCTAGTTCATAAGAACCAGATTCTAAAGCAAAGTCGTAAACTCTTGCAATTCCAATCTCTTTTCCTGCAGGAGCGTATGAACTTAGACCAACTCTTTCATTTCTCAAACTAATAGTCGTAGATGTGTTAATTCCAATAGATGGAGCACCTGAAGATCTATTTAAAGTTAAAGAAGAACCAAAACTAAAGTTAACTGCTTGGTTTTGAATCAGATTAGTTGTTCTAGGTTTTGGTGCATCAAGCAAAACTGGAGAAATAGTTTCTACTTCATATCCTCTAATATATGCTTTACCTGGACTAATTTTATAAACCATCAAATCTTCTGATGGAGCAAGACCAGATGAGGTTTGTTGATTTTCTAGATAAATTCCATTGTTCCCCTTACCATCATTCAAACTATTCTTACAGAAAGTAGTAAATGATTTGATATAATAATTACCAGATTCATCAAAGGTTCTTCTTGCAAACTCGTCTGCTAAAAGATTATATTCAGTGTTCTTATTAATTTTTCTAAGAACACCATCTTTTACGTTTGCAAGTTCAATAAAGTTTGGATAATCAAATGAATCTAGAGGTTTTTTTGATAATTGTGCTGTTATCTTTAATCTATCTGCTCCAGGTGCCGCAAAGTTATTAAACCCGTTAGCATTATCATTTAGATTAGAATCAACGTCTGCTGATATAATTTCTTCAATAACATCAAAACCTACTCTATAACTTGGAATATTGGTATATTGGTCTAGAATCAGAGTTTCATCTGCAACATCAACTAAGTAACCCCTAATAAAATAAACCCCAGCGCCTAAAGCAAATGCAGAACCAACTGCAGTTGCATTAGAAGCAATTGTTCTTGCAAATCCTTCTCCAGCAGAAATAAAAGTATTACCAAAAGCAATATTTGAGTCGGTGATTAAATTTTCACCATCTTCAAAATCTCTTGCTGAAAGATTGTTTTGATTTGACTGATAATAGTCAACATAAAGTGTAATATTACCTCTTTCTGATTCTTCTGATGTAATTACTTTTCTGATAATTGCAACGACACCAGAGTTTTCACCTCTAATTTGTATACCTACTAAATTATCAAGATATAATGATACAGGAATACCTAAGAAATTACTCTCAACCTGTACTGCATAATAATTTTGAATATAAGTTAAGTTGCCTGGAATTACCTTTGCACCTTCTTTGAAGAAGTGGTTACCAAATTGCTCAACTTGGTTTTGTAAAATTGATTGTAAAGTTGTAAGTTCTCTTGCCTGAACTGGATATCCAGGCTTAAAGAGAACTTTGTAATAGTTATTATCTTTACCACCAATTACAGGTTCATTGTAGTCGTCAAAGTATGGAGCTACGTTGAGGTTGGTTTCTTGAGACATAATTCCTTAGAATTGCAAAATAACTTTGATATCTTCTTTTTGGTTTGTTGACCGAGTAATTGATGGTCTGTTGTCAACGTAAATAATATTTCCAGAATACTTTTGGACTTCTGGTTGAGACACACCTTTAATAAATTGTTGACCCAAGTAGTATGTCCTACTATTTATTATGGTACTAATACCTGGATTGCTTGAACTTCCAAATGTAGTTTGGATTGCAAGAGTTGCACTTCCACCTAAAATATTGAAAGATCCCCCACTACCAATATCAGACGTAAATCTATGCATCGTAAATCCATAAGTTGGTGAAGGATTTTGAGTTCCATTGGTATTGAAACCGCAATGGAATCTATCCTGCCAATACTTTAAAACACCAGTGCTTTGGTCATATGAAATAACTCTACCAAAAGCAGTAGATCCAACACCAATTGTTTGTGTAATTTGAGTATCTGCATTAAAGACAACGGAACTATAACCAATTCCACTGAGTTTAAGAGCATAAACAGCACTTGCTTTGTCAAGTGTTAAAATGCTATCAGAATCATAACTTAATGGACTTTCTACAAGACCGACTCTTGCAATTTGATTTCCAGTAATAAAATCTGGATTTTCTGTATCATTTTCAATTCTGGAATATAAAAGAACGTTATATGCACCTAGTTCTTTATAAACATCAGCACCATGACCTCCTTGAGGTGAAATAATGACATTGAAAACTGGTGAAGTTGTTCCTGTTGGTACACTACCTCCAACAAGATCTAAAGTACCAAAAGTATATCCAGATCCACCATTGGAGACAGTTACACTTTCTACCTTTGAGTCATTATTAATAACAACTGTTGCCTCTGCACCAGAACCATCACCTCTAATCGGAACTCTTGTATAGGTTCTATTTGCAGTTCCCAGTCCAACACCTCTGTTTGTAATCGTTACAATCTTTAGTTGTCCACTTGTTGTTGCATTATTTCTGACTGCTGCTTCTCTTGAACTGGTTTCCCAGTCAGGAGGAACTGGCATATAATTTGTAGAGTCAAATTTTACAATATCACTTGGGCTGATTGTATAAAGATACTTCCAGATATATCCATCACCACTTGTTCCTGCTTCTCTTGGTTCTAGATCAGTAAAAGTTGGTTCATCAAGAGAAGGTCTTCCTGATGGATTTTCAGGAGATGTTCCATTCTGAAGACAGATATAAACTCTATAGTCACTATTAAGTACATAATAATTCGCTGAATATAAATCTACCGCGTTTGATGGTTGTGATGGATTGGTTGCACTTATGTCATGACGATACATATCATAAGTAACACCAGATGTCCAAGTAATTTTTCTTACAACCTGCCTTACATCTGTTTTAGATATCTTTTTCAAAGCAATCATTGTATCCCAATGATTATTTTCTTGATTGAAGTTATCTACCGGTGAAGGTGGACTGGTGTTCCAATCAGTATTATAATC
>Ga0222714_10006411_pt1 | contig 10992 bp, 11 predicted proteins | sample C33_3DmetaG_FD_165048 | JGI IMG/M metagenome (GOLD analysis project Ga0222714, IMG submission 165048) | Estuarine water microbial communities from San Francisco Bay, California, United States - C33_3D | ecosystem: Environmental > Aquatic > Marine > Unclassified | place: USA: California... | reverse complement strand
CTCCAGATAATAATATACCAAAAGGAACATCGCTCATTAATCTAACAATAACTGCCTTTTCAAAAGTTTCTTTAATTTGTTTTAGTAATAACTCTTGTTCAGATGCATTAAGTATAGGTTGTTCTTGGTATGAATAGGTAGTAGGAGAATGAGTAATGTCAATAGTATTATCTAGAATCCACTTACCATCTTTAGTATCATTAAAAAAATGTATAGGTGTCACTTGTGGTTTTTTAGCATCAAAATATAAATAAGAACCACTAGGTAGAACACTAACAGTAATACATTGAGTAAGTGCTTTAATTTCACTAGCAATATGAACGTAACCATATTTATCCATACCATAATAAGACTGTGTAATACCAAAAGGGTCTCTAGCTACAAAGACCATATCATTTCTAGTATCATGTAAAATAAAACTATATTGACCATTCAGTTTTGACATTAATGATACAATTTGGTCATGTGTTAAAATAATTGTATTAGTATTATCATTAGTATTATCATTACTAATAGAATCATACAATGCTAAAATAGATTCACAATCACTACCTGTTTTATAGTTATAGTTTGAAAACTCTTTTTTTAAATCTTTATAATTAAAGATTTCTCCATTAACACACAAAACAACACTTTCGTCTTGATTAGTCAAGGGTTGAGTTCCTGATTTAGGGTCAATAATACTCAAGCGCATATGAGAAAAGCATCCATATTTAGTTTGATGATAACCGGTGCCATCAGGACCACGATGACGTAATTTATGAGAGGCTTTAATAGCATTACGTCTATATTTAGTATCATTAATGGGTTTGTTAGAAATGAGAGCATATATACCACACATTTTATAATATGATGTATTTAAAATAAAAATGAGTAATAAAAAATAAAAGTAAATATATATTTTTGTTTATGTTTAAGTTAAGTTTTTAAGTTTTAAAAATAAGTTTTTAAGTTTTTAAAAAAACTTAATTAAAATATCTAACAAAACATATTTGCACTAAATCTGATAATTTTCTAATTGTGGTGGGCTTTAGCCTAACCTACCTTTTAGTTAAGTTTTGGTAAAACTTAGCTTAGGGAAGAACTGTATTATATACTGGGCGAAATCTTTGTTCAAAATCTAAAGTACAAGGCATTACTGATAGACCATCATTATTTAATTGTAAGCATTGGTCTTGATTATTAATAGGATTTACAATATTAAAACCAAATGTTGTCGTTTTTGATGAATTTAGCTGACTAGTAATATTATAAGGGTCTGTAATAAAACTATTATAAGTTGGTAAATCATTTACTTGTGTAGAAACAAATTGTTGTCTAGGGTCATTAGCATTACATGGTTTAAAAGCCCAAGTGGCAGGAGTAAGTACTGTTTTACCATTATTATCAGCGTCATTTTTAGATGTAAGTTGTTCATATTGTAAGCATCCATTATTACCATATATTAAATAATTAGGATAATGACTAGAACCATTTATATTACTATTAAATGGTTTTGATGTAGTAGGTTTAGAAGACATAGGATTAGTTGTGGTAGGATTAGTTGTAGTAGGATTAGTAGAATTAGGATTAGGATTAGTTGTAGTGGTATGACTAGCGTTAGGATTAGTAGAATTAGGATTATTAGTAACAGGACTATAAATAGGGTCATAATAATCCTCTACATTTAATATTTGTGAATTATTCATACTTTTAAATCCTTTTATACCAGAAAAACTATATTTATTATTTTGTATATCGGTTTGTAATTTATCTAATTGTGTTCTTAACTTACCAATTTTTTTATCTTGAATATTTATATATGTATTAAATGAAGCATTTATCATATTACGAGGGTCATCAAGTAATGCTATATTTTGATTATATACATCGGCATAATCACTTACTGCTGGATAACTTTCAGGATTTAACATAATAGAACCTTCATTAGTATTACTAAAAGATTCTTTTATAGTAGGTGTAAAAAGTGGTATAGGTATAGGCTCATTATAATAATCAGTATCATTCTTACTTTGAATTAGTGTTTGTCTATCTAATAATGTTTGTAAATTAGTGATTATATTTTGTTGCATAGTAGCTATTTTCTGTGCGGTTGATGCTGTTAATGGTGGTTTTGTAGCTTTTGGGGGCATTTTTTATAATTATATTATATAACCTATATAATACTATATAATACTATATAATACTATACTATTCTAAAAAAACTTTAAAGTATTAGTTTATTATATTATATCTATATATTATTTTATATATAAATATAATTATTTATACCAAATATATAATATAAATAATATAAATAATATAAATAATATAAATAATATAAATAATAAAAATAATAAAAATAATAAAAATAATAAAAATATATTTATAAATAATAATAATAAAAATATATTTATAAATAATAATAATAATGTCTTCAAATCGTAGTATCTTTTCTACATTAAATAAAAATGATTGTCACATTCTTGAACAATTTACAACCAAAACAAATAAATTTAGTTTAAATGGTTATAAAACATTTGCTAAATGTGTTCATGTATATGATGGTGATACTATACATGTTGTTTTCAAAATGCCAAATAGTAATGAATGTTACAAATGGGTAATTCGTATGATAGGTATTGATACTCCAGAAATGAAAACTAAAAATACATATGAAAAACAATTAGCCATAAAAGCTAGAGATTTTTTACGTAATTTAATTCTTGATAAAATTGTTGTTGTAGATTGTTTAGATTTTGATAAATATGGCCGACTTCTTGGTAATTTATATATTGAGGGTAATGAAATGTCAATTAGTAATCAACTAATTGAAAAAGGATATGGTAAAGCATATGATGGAGGAACTAAAACTAAATGGGGTAATGGTGCTGGTGAAGGTGAAGGTAATAATAATGGTGGTGATGGTAAAGGAGATGAACCTAGAGAATAAATATTAATATTTTATATTTTTTTCTATTATTTTTTATTGTTTAAAAATTGAAAATTTATATAAAATAATATAATAATAAAATAATAAAATAATAAAATAATAAAATAATATAAAAAGATTAACAATATATAAAGTATCTAAACATAAATATAATTAAAATACATCATAAAAAATGTCAGAAATACAAACTAATCAAACTATCCAAATTGATGATTATTTTAAATTAGAAAAAAATATATCAAATCGTTATACATTCTTACCTATTTATAATCATAAATATTATGAATTTTATAAAAAACAGTTATCTACATTCTGGACTGTTGAAGAAATAGACCTTAGTAAAGATAGAGAACAATTTAATACTAAATTAAGTGATACAGAGAGAACATTTGTTAAAAATATATTAGCCTTTTTTGCTGCCAGTGATGGTATTGTGCTGAGAATTTAGATATGAATTTTATCGAAGAGATTACCTATAAAGAAGTTAGAACTTGCTTACGCTTTCAAGCCATGATGGAAGATATACATAGTGAAATGTATAGTCGTTTAATTGATACTCTTATTACAGACCCTACTGAAAAAGACCATATTTTCAATGCGATTACTACTATCCCTTGTATTAAACTCAAGGCTGATTGGGCTAAAAAATGGACACAAAGTGAATTGGCTTCCTTACCTCATCGTCTAGTAGCCTTCTCATGTGTCGAAGGAATACATTTTAGCGGTTCCTTTTGTGCCATCTATTGGTTAAAGAAACGTAATTTAATGCCTGGATTAATACTTAGTAATGAATTTATTGCTCGTGATGAAGGGTGTCATACTGAAACTAGTGTAGCGCTCTACAATGATTTGAAAGAGGAAAAACGATTGGATGAAAAAGTAGTAAATACTATTATTGAAGAAGCCGTAGAGATTGAAACAGTATTTATAACGGATAGTATTAGTTGCTCTATGCTTGGTATGAATGTAGAAATGATGAAACAATATATTAAATTTGTTGGTGATAGATTATTACTTCAATTAGGTTATAAAAAAATATATAATGTAGCCAATCCTTTTGACTTTATGGAAAATATAAGCGTGGAAAACAAAACGAATTTCTTTGAAGACCGAGTTAGTAATTATAGCAAAGCAGGAGTTTGTGGTAAAGAAGAAGATAAAGAATTTGATTTGGAGGCTGATTTTTAGTTAGAATTATTTGATTTAATTTTGATATTATTATTAGTATGTAATTAAGTCATAGTTATAGTTATATCATTTTTAATTCTATCAGGTAATATAGATAAATCTAGTTTCTCCCCATCAAGTAATCTTTGTTGTATATTTCTTTTTGATTGATTATATAATGTTAAAGTGTTTGGTTCTATTTTTACAATTATATATGATGCTCCAACAATAGGTGTAAAAAGTATAGAATGTGCCGTACCATATATTGTTTCATTAGAACCATTATTTAATAAAACAACATAAGGTAATATTATAGATGTATAATTGTTTATAGTAAATAAATTTTTATATTGTGTTATTTCTTTTTTAGATGATGTAAAAGATACATACATTTGAGAATAGTTTGGATTAATAGGAAGAATAAAATTATTATTATCTTTTGCTAAAGCAATATAAAATAAAGTTTTATCTTCATGAAAACCTACATTAGCATTAATTTTGTTATCATAATTATCAGGATAATTTACCCCCCCCTCATTTTTCTAACAACTGACCCATTTTTACTTTTACGCGTTAAACGTTTTTTTGTTTTAGTGCTTTTACGAGTTTTAACTCTTTTAGAGAGTTTTGAAGACTTAGAGCCTTTTGAAGATTTAGATTTCTTCATACTATTTTTACGTTTGTAAGAAACAGGCATTTGAAATAATTAATAATTGAGAATAAAATTTATAATTTGAAAAGTTTGTATCAAGTTTCTTATATTATACAAAGAAAAAAAATTTTATTATATTATTATTATTAATAATTATAATTATTATTATTAATTATAATAATTATTATTAATTGTCATTAACACTTGCATCTTCTGCTTTACGTTTCCTATCATTAGTAGATAGAGTAGTCTCATTTTCTACTAATGAAGTTTCTGTTTTATTATCTTTATCTTTATCTTTATCATTATTTAATTCTGTATTATCTTCAATAGAAGATGATTTAGGTAAAAACATAGGTTTAGATTTTTTTCCAAATACATCTTTTGTTAAAGATGAAAATGATGATAATGATGTAAATGTAGTGTTAGATAGAGATTTACCTGATGAAGGTAAAGTTAAAGAATTTGAAGATAAATTTGTATATTTTTTATTTATATATTCTAAAGCAAGTAATCGTTTCTCAAAATATATCATTTTATAATCTTGAGATTCTATAGTTTTTTTTTGAGATTGTAAGAAAATGTTTTGAATACTAGTATGATTATGTAATAATTTAAGTTCATCTTGATATTTTTTAATACTACCAGTATTTTGTTCTATTATTTGTTTTTGTTGATTTATAATTTCATCTTGATGTTTTTGAGCATTTTTTAAACTATTAAGTTCTAATTTATGTGTATGAGTATGGTGTTCAATTACTCCGGATACTTTTTTCATTAAATCTTTAAAACAATTATGTTCTTCTAATTTAAAAGCATAAATAGAACATTGTCCAATACCACTACAAATAATAGTGCGTAATTCACATACTTTATTATGTTCATCCATTTCTATTTTAATTCCAACAAAATTACATTTTTTATCATCACATTTATTTAAACAATTTTTTTTAACATTAGGACAATCTAATAAATGATTTTTAAGAAATTGACGTTCTATTTTTATATCACAATGATTAGGGCATTTAACTTGTAAATCATTTAATTGATTTCTAATAATTTGATGTGTTTCATTCATTTTACTAGTTCTTTTTCTACACATAGGACATTCTTTTTTATTACGAAAAACTTCTTCTATAGATAATTTAGAAAATGTATGACCACAATTTAAATCAATAGGTTCATAAAAAGGTTGTAATGATATTGAATCAACTAAACCTCTTTTATTTAAAACTTCAGTAGTTTCCACATACTCAAATTCGTGTTCTCCTTCTGGAGAGTGTTTTATTCCACAATATTGACACGGGTTAATATTATCCATAGTATAATTTTAAAGTTATAATTTTTTAAATAAATAAATAATTAAAAAATATAAAATATAAAAAAAAAAATTATTATAAAGATAAGATTAAATAAAATAAAAGAACATTGAATATAATTAATTACAAATTACAAATTACAAATTACAAATTATAAATTATAAATTTACAATTTATATATATATTGTATTATAAATATAGATATAAATATGGATATGACTGAATCAATTAGACAATTACAAGAATGTTATTATATTGAAAAAGATAAAATACCTACGATTGAAGAATTAATAAAAAAAAAAAATATTACTTGTTATTTACCTACAAAATGGCTGACAATGATTTTTAGTAGTGGTATTTGTCAATTATGTAAAAATCCAAAAGGACAAACACATACCTACATATTAAATTATAAATGTAATTATGGAGATGATAAAAATGGTTTTATTGTATGTGGTAAAGAGGAATGTAATTTTTATATTAAAACTTACAGAGATAAATTATATCATTCTTTACATCATACTAAACAATGGAAAGAATTATTAGTTAAAAGAGCAAATAATAGTTTTGTATATGTAGCACGTTCTAATGGTATTATTGAACATGATTGGTCATTATGTACTAATGATGAAAAAACAAGTTCTGTTTATGATATTGTAATGACACTTATATTATGTTCTAAAAAAAATAATATTATTATACCATCTGATATTTTTGAATATATTTATAATTATTTAATTTATTCATATAATGATGATATTCATTTAACATTTGAAAATATATTAAATCGTGATAATAAACTAGTAATGTCTCAATTAATACGTATTTTTAAAGGTGATTTATGTAAAAAAGTTCCTATTGATTTACTATAATTTTATAATTTATATTTTTACACCTTTAGACATTTAAAACGCCGATTTTAAACAGCAATTTAAATATTTAAGATTTGGTATTGAAACCAGTAAAAACAACTTATATGTCAGTTTTTAAACATCCATTATTAATAATGACGATGATACTGACAAACTATGGTATATATAAATACTTATATTATTTACAAAATGCTGGTGGTCTTTTTCTATTATCAAATAAGTATGAATTTACTATATTTAACATATTAGCACAACTATTTTTGTCTCTATTTAAGTAGTTACGATATCGAAACGTTGATTCATTAGAGTTTTCAAAACACTCAACATTACAATATTCACATTGAAGTAATCTAAATTTAGAATTACCATTTATTTTTTTATTATCTATATCATTATGACAATTACAACATTTCTTACTGGTGTTGTATTCATAAACTAATACAGTATTAAATTTTTTTGCTATTAATCTTTTTAATCCTATGCCCATTGTAGATGCTAGTCCTTTAATAGTATTTTTATTAGACCAATCACCAATACATATTAAGGTATCATCTTTATTACCATAGGTATCTTTAATATTATTTAAATATTTATCTTCACTTTTTTGTCTATATGTTTTAGTTCTCCAGTTTAATTTACGATATAATTTATTTTTATAAAATTCTTTAGTTATTTTATTTGCTTCATATTTTGCCTTTATAAATTCTTTAAATTTTACATAATCATTAGTTTTACAACAATATTTACTTAATAGTGTTTCCGCATCAATAATTTCTGGCTTATCAAATTTATTAGATAGTTTTATTTTTTTATTACGCTTACATAATGTTTCAGTATCTCTTTGCATACAACTATATTTAACAACATTTCTATCCTTATCCATCATATATAACAGGTATTTTTTACCTGGGTCAGCAGTTATTATTTTTTTAGTCTTCATTAGTTCTATTTGTTCATCACTTAAATCTTCAATATATGGTAAATCATTACTTGGAAAATCATTACTCTTAATAAATTTATCTTTGAAATTATTATGTTTAAATAGTAAAGAACAACCAATACCATCTGTTTGTAATGTATAATTAAATTCATAATCTTTCTGTTTAAATATTGATTTATTCATTCTAAAATACTTATCCCATATTAAAATTTTAAACTCTGTTAATTTACTTAACATATAACCTTTATCTCCTCTTTCAGTAGATAAATTAATAAGTGTAGCTGTATCTATAGTTATATATTTAGGAATATAAGAATTACGTAATGATAAAGGTTGAAATAATTTTATAATTTTACTATTTAAATTATAGATTTGTGTATTATATTTATCTTTAATATCCTGTGTTTTTGCTCTTAATACTTTACCTTGTAATAGTTCAATTTGTTTTTCAATAGTATTATTATGTTTTTCAAATTCACTATTTATATAAAGTGTATATTTTAAGTATTTGAAAGGATTGACCTGACAATCATAAGCAATAGAATTTACAAATTCAGTAGGTAATAAATTCTCTTTATGACTTTCAAACCAAGGTAACATTATGCTAGGTATTTCATCATATTTATTAAGTAATATACTTTTTTTAGTATTGTAGAGTTGTTCTTTTTTTAATGTATTATAGTCTTTATCATCTGTAATATCTCCACTATAATTTGTATCATAATATATACCACCTAATTTACTTACAAATTTAGCAATTCTTTTACTAAAGTGTTCTTTAATATTATTTGATAAACAAGTAGATATACTAATACATAAATAAGGTAATACATAATTTAATCCTGTTAAACAATATTTAGTATGGTTGTAAATAGGTTGAAATTCATCACTATAGAATTTATTAAGTTCTTCAACAAATTCAGTATTTTGTGATTTAACCCCTCTATTATCTCTTGTTCCTAATGTAATAATACAATAACTAATAAATTTCTTATCCATAATTGGTAATTCTTGTTTATCCTTATATTTTTTAAGATTATATAACCTTATAAATTGATAGACATCAATAACAATATCATTACATTTCAAAACTAATTCATTAATTAACTTTTGTATTTCAGGTGTTTTAATAATTGATTTCAAAGATGTTTTAATTGTTTTATAAGGTTGTATTTGTTTATTAAAATTAATACCTTTACTTAGTTGAGTATTAATATCTTTTTTCTTTTTTTTCATTTCTGAAAAAGTAGAAATTTAAAAATATTTTACTTCTTATATTTAGTAAATATATTTATTTTTAAATTAATTTTTTTGTAATTTAATTTTAAATAATATAAAAATAATTTTATTATAATTAATATTTTATTTAAATAATAATTAATAATGGATGAAAAAAAAATAAAACATTGTGAAAAATGTAATAAGACATTTACAAGTAATGCTCATTACTTAATACATTGTGAAACTGAATTACATAAAACAGGTAAAAGAAAAGTAAGAGCTAATAAAAAAGAAGAGTTTAAATGTTCTATCTGTAATATTTATACTACTAAACAACCTACTAATATGAAATTACATATATTAAATAATCATAGTAGTGTAGAAGAAAAAAAAAATGGATTTAAATATTATTGTGAAATATGTAATATTGGATATTTTATAGAACATAAAATAAATGCACATCTAGAAACAACAAAACATAAAATTAAAATAGCATCACACACTAATTTATAATTTAAAAATTGAATTAATATTATATTTATTATTTTTATAATTATTATTATTACTTATATTTAATATGCCTCCTAAAAAAAATAATGACTATTTTTTAGAAAAAGCAATATCTATACACGGTTCTAAATATAAATATACATTTCCTATATCTTTTATTAATAAAAATAGCAGTGTGATTGTTACATGTATAAAACATAATAATACATTTAATATTGTTCTACAAACACATTTACGTTCTTATAATGGTTCATGTAAAGAATGTCATATTGATGAATTACAAGAAGAATTTATAAAAAAAGCAAAAGAAAAATATGGTGATAAATTTGATTATACATTAGTTAAATATACAAGCGCACATAAAAGAGTGATTATTAAATGTATTTATCATGATTTAAGTTTCTCTGTTATTCCAGGTAATCATTTACTTAAAAAAGGTGGATGTAAAAAATGTCAATCAAATACATTACATGAATTAAAAAATAAAGGTTTAGAACAATTTATTATCGAAGCAAAACTAATTCACGGCGATAAATATGACTATACAAAGGTTATATATATAAATACTGATACACCAGTTATAATTATATGTAAAATACACAACGAATTTACACAACGACCAGATTGTCATATAAATAGAAATCATGGGTGTAATAAATGTGGTATTCTACAAACTGGATTAAATAATAAATTATCAAAAGAAGAATTTGTAAAAAAATGTATACAAAGGTTTGGAGATATATACGATTATAGTGAATCTATTTTAACAGAGATTAAAGAACCTATTATTATAAACTGCAAAAAACATGGATATTTTACTGCAAGAACTGCACATTTACATTACAGTGATGGTGTTGGATGTCCCAATTGTTCTGGAAATGGATATTCTAAGGTTCAAATTACATGGTTAGAATACGAAGCATTTAAAAATAAGATATACATTCATCATTTTTTAAATTCTAATGAATATCGTATCCCTAATTCTCGATATAGTGTTGATGGTTATTGTAAAGAAACCAATACTGTTTATGAATTTCATGGCGATTATTATCACGGTAATCCTAAAATATATTCTTCTGATATATTTAATACTAAAACTAAAAAAACGATGGGACAATTATATAAAAATACACAAGTAAAAAAAGAATTTATAATATCATTAGGATATAATTATTTTGAAATGTGGGAAAATGAATGGATGAAAATGATAAAAATAATTAAAAAAATACAAAGAAAATGGAAAAAATATTATAAAAATACATATTTATTAAATAATAAATCTTAATAATTTTTTTATTTTTTTATTATATATAATTATTATAAATAATGACTAAACATAAAAGCGAAGATTATAAGTTATCAGCAGTTAAATATTATTT
>Ga0222714_10006409_pt1 | contig 10993 bp, 11 predicted proteins | sample C33_3DmetaG_FD_165048 | JGI IMG/M metagenome (GOLD analysis project Ga0222714, IMG submission 165048) | Estuarine water microbial communities from San Francisco Bay, California, United States - C33_3D | ecosystem: Environmental > Aquatic > Marine > Unclassified | place: USA: California... | reverse complement strand
TATGCCGTCACTTGAATCAAAGCGCGAAGCAGCGGTTACATATTTGAGAAGCCGTGGTAAGTACATCGTAGACGCTAGCTGCAAATTCAAACCTACCAATGCGTCGCAGACCGACATAGCCAAAACAATCGAGCAGTATCGGCAGGAGGTGCTGGCGGAGCCGAAGATCAAAGTAGTGAAGGAAAAAAGTATGTTAAGCTAAACGACTCTCGACTGCGACCCAAGAACTTAGGGATTATCCCCAAGATTACTAGCCACACGGAGCGGGATGTGTTTAAAAACACTACAAAAGCGTCGGTTATAGACAGCCTCAATAGCATATTGGATGGCACCTGCGGCCGCGCGATGATGCATAAAACACTTAGTTTAGTACCAGAGATACAAACAGGAGCAAAATCGATACCTAAGCCGTTCGGAACGTGCTGGTTACAGGAATACTGGAAGCAGGCCAACTATGACAAAACTTAAACCGGGTAAGGGCATAACACGAGAGCTGGAAACTGTCATAGTGCATGATGGAGGGCCGCGATGTTTAACAGTGCTGATCAGGTCCGATGGCGTTATGTATTTACGCGCTAAAGGGTTGAACCGACAGGTAATGTGGAAGCTGGACGCGTTATATGAAAAGGGCATCAAGGAAGGTAGAGGGATTTAGCTTATGCCTTTAGCTACCGTAGATTTTGAGACGTACTACGACAAAACCTACAGCCTTTCCAAGATTACGACGGAAGAATATATCCGCGACGATCAGTTTGAGGTCGTAGGTGTAGCCGTCAAAATTGACGACGGAGAAACCGAATGGTTTAGTGGCACCCACGCCGAGACCGCTGCGTTCTTGGGCAAGTTCGAGCTTGATAAGTGTTTCGTGCTGGCCCACAACATGATGTTCGATGGGGCTATCCTGAGCTGGCGGTTTAACATCAAACCACTTGCACTACTGGATACCCTGTCGATGGCCCGTGCAGTATGCGGGGTTGAGGTTGGTAACAGCCTAGCCAAGCTGGCTGAGCGATACGATTTGGGCGTGAAAGGCACCGAGGTCGTGATGGCTATGGGCAAACGCCGCGAGCAGTTTTCCGCGGACGAGCTGCAACGGTATGCTGCATACTGCCGTAATGACGTTGACCTGACCTACAAGCTGTTCCATCTGCTGAACGAGCGATTCAGCAAGACAGAGTTGAAACTTATCGACCTTACGCTGCGGATGTTCACGCAACCCGCGCTTGAATTGGACCTGCCTCTGCTGGAGCAGCACCTGATTGAAGTGGTAGAACGTAAGGAAGCGCTGGTTGCAAAAGCCACTGCGGACCGCGATACTCTAATGTCGAATGCTAAGTTTGCCGCGGCACTGCAAGAACTGAACGTAGTACCGCCGACGAAGATCAGCCCAACAACACAAAAAACTACATACGCGTTTTCCAAAAACGATGACGCATTTAAAAAGCTGGCGGAGCATCCGGACGAGCGCGTTCAAACACTGGTGGCGGCTCGACTGGGGACTAAAAGCACGTTAGAAGAAACCCGGACACAGCGTCTGACCGGGATTGCCAAACGAGGTTCTATGCCGGTACCCCTGCGCTATTACGCTGCTCACACAGGCCGGTGGGGCGGAGACGATAAGCTGAACCTGCAGAATCTGCCGCGCAAGTCTAAATTGAAGTCCGCCATCATGGCCCCCAAAGGCTATGTCCTTATCGACGCCGACTCCTCTCAGATTGAAGCGCGCATACTCGCGTGGCTGGCTGGGCAACAAGATTTGATCGAGGCGTTTGAGCTAGGTGAAGATGTCTACAAAATTATGGCGTCTAAAATCTACCGCAAGCAAATCGAGGATATTACTGAGCAAGAGCGTTTCGTAGGTAAAACAACGGTTCTTGGCTGCGGGTACGGTATGGGGTGGAAAAAGTTTCAGGCGCAACTACGTACGTTCGGCGTGGATATAGATGACGGCGCCGCCAAATACATACTGAATACTTACCGTGATGAGTTTGTTTGGATACCTAACCTTTGGAACGAAGCTAGTCTGTGCCTTGATGCGCTTACATCTGAGACGCTCAAGACCGCGCCGTTTGGTAAGCAGAACCAAGCTACCAACCTACTTCCCGGGGTCGGGTTCGATCTGCCCAGCAAGTTGCCCCTACGTTATACAGACCTACAAGCAGGGCAAGCAGACAGGGAGTATATCTACAATACCCGACGCGGTCCTGTCCGCATCTACGGCGGCAAAGTAATTGAAAATGTCTGTCAGGCACTGGCTCGGTGTGTTATCGGCGAGCAGATGTTGAGGATTGCCAAGCGGTACAAAGTTGTGTTAACCGTACACGATGCCGTAACCTGCATCGCCAAAGAGGGGGAGTGGGAAGAGGCGGTGAAGTACGTGCAAGACTGCATGCGTTGGCGACCGAAGTGGGCGCTAACTTTACCACTTAACTGCGAGGTTAAATACGGACAAAGCTATGGCGCAACCAAAAAATATACCGGCTAAGACACCAAGCTACACTTGGTCGTACAGCAGCATCTCGCTATTCCAGCTGTGCCCAAAGAAATACTATCACCTGCGGGTAGTCAAGGACGTAGTTGAGCCGCCCCAGCAACACCTGCTGTATGGGTCCGAGGTGCATAAGGCTGCAGAACGCTACGTAGGATACGGGGAGCCACTACCCGCTAAATACAGCCAGTTCAAGCCGCAGCTGGACGCCATGATTGCGCTGCCCGGAGATAAACATTGTGAGCTGGAGATGGGGCTAACCAGAGACTTCGAGCCATGCGCTTTCCGGGACAAGCGGGTGTGGTTTCGCGGCATCGCTGACCTACTGGTGCTTGACGGCGATAAGGCCCGCGTTGTGGACTACAAGACCGGTAGAAACAGCACATATGCGGATAGAAAACAGCTAGAATTGCTGTCGTTACTGGTGTTTAAGCACTTTCCAACGGTCAAGGCTGTGCGCGCCGGGCTGCTGTTTTTGGTAGCTGAAGATTTGGTTCCCGCGAAATACATCCGGGATGACGAAAGCAGCACGTGGGCAAAATGGCTGCCGGAGATTACCAGACTGGAGGCGGCTATGGCCACGAACATATGGAACCCCAAACCCAACTTCACCTGCCGCAAGTATTGCGCAGTAACCAGCTGCGAGCATAACGGGAGAAACTAAATGCCTTACGTGAACAAGCCCAGACCTTATAAGCGCGAGTATGAAAACTATGATGGTACCGAAGCCGTTAAAAAGAAGCGTGCTCAGCGGAACAAAGCGCGTAGAATCATGGAGCGCGCTGGCGCGGTGCACAAAGGCGACGGCAAAGATGTAGACCACAAGATACCTCTGTCGAAGGGAGGCAAAACCACCCGCGGTAACCTGCGAGCCGTATCGGCGTCGGACAATCGGTCTTACCCCCGCAACTCCAACCACACAATGAAAAAGAATAAGTAACGCCTCATGGATATTGTGCAGGATAAAATATTGCTGGTGCGGACCCGCGAGCCAGCACGTATCACCGAGACTATTCTCAAAAGCAAGGTGAACGACGGAGAACAGGACGGCATATCTGAAGTAGCTGTTTACTGGGGGTTAAAAGAAGCTCAGACCCTGCGCAAAATCGGGTTTAAGAACGTACCGTCGCCAATACAGAGAGACTACGATTGGCCGGGCGCATATCGACCCATGTCGCACCAGCTAGATACTGCGGCGTTTCTCAGCCTTAACCAACGAGCCTTTTGCTTCAATGAGCAGGGCACAGGTAAAACCGCAGCGTCCATATGGGCGGCTGACTACCTGATGACACAAGGCGTTATATCCCGGGTGCTTGTGGTATGCCCGCTGTCAATCATGCAGTCGGCGTGGCAAGCTGACCTGTTTACTTTTGCTGTGCATCGCAGGGTCGATGTGGCGTATGGAGAACGCGCTAAACGCAGAGCTATTATCGGGAATAACGCCGAGTTTGTCATCATTAACTACGACGGTATAGACATCGTCAAAGACGAAATTAAAGACGGTGGGTTCGATCTAATTATCATCGACGAGGCGAATGCTTACAAGAACGTCAAAACGAAACGGTTTAAGGCCCTTCGGTACGCGACTACTGCGGACACTTGGGTTTGGATGATGACTGGCACTCCAGCGGCGCAATCGCCGTTGGATGCGTATGGCTTGGCTAAAATGTGCGTCCCGGGTAGAGCGCCGATGCTGTTTGGCGCTTACAGAGACATGGTGATGCAGCAGCTAACAAGATTCAAGTGGATTCCAAAAGCAAACGCCGAAGCTACGGTCCACAGACTACTACAACCAGCCATCAGATACACTAAAGATCAGTGCTTGGACCTGCCCGAAGTAACACACACGTCACGGTACGCCCCGATGAGCCCTCAGCAGATCAAATACTACAAAGCTCTCAAGAAAGACATGCTGATTCAGGCTGCGGGAGAAGATGTATCTGCAGTAAACGCCGCGGCTAACCTGACCAAACTACTACAGATTTCAGGTGGCGCTGTTTATACCGACACTGGTAACGTCATAGAATTTGATGTCTCATCCAGATTAAACGCCATACTGGAAACAATCGAAGAGGCCACGCACAAAGTGTTGGTGTTTGTTCCGTTTACACACACAATTCAGTTGCTGGATAGGTTTCTTACGAAGCACGGTATTACCTGTGAAATAATCAACGGTGAAGTCAGTGTCGGCAAGCGGACGTCCATCTTCAAGCAGTTCCAAGATACACCCAACCCAAAAGTGCTTCTCATACAGCCGCAAGCCGCCGCACACGGCGTCACCCTCACCGCCGCGAACATTGTTATCTGGTACGCCCCAGTAACGTCTATTGAGTCCTATCTACAAGCAAATGCCCGAGTGCATAGACAAGGGCAGAAAAATCCTGTTACTGTAGTGCACATCGAAGGTAGCCCGGTTGAGACTAAGCTGTACAAAATGCTGCAAAGCAAGCTGGAAGTACACACTCGTATCATAGATTTGTACCGCAGCGAAATATCTGAATAAATTTTCCGTTAGCTCTTGACACACTATAGTTTTACATCTACAGTGGTGGCACACCATTTCTACGAGGTAACTATGGAAGTTCCGATTGAGAAAATAGTAGCGACGTACATTAAAATACGCGATGCGAAAGAAGAAAACTATCGTGCGTATAAAGATAAGGATGCCGATTTTGAGCACCAGCTGAAAACGCTTCGGAGCAAACTTCTTGATATTGCGAAAGAGACTGGGGCTACCAGCTTTGCGACACCGGCTGGCACCGCTTACAGGACGGTAAAGCAGCGATACTGGACGAACGACTGGGAAAGTTTCTACGAGTTTATTCAGGAGCATAATGTAGTTGGGTTGTTAGAGAAACGAATCCATCAAAGTAACATGAAGGAGTTTCTTGAAAGTAACCCGGATGCACACCCACCGGGTTTAAACGTAGACAGCGAGTATGACTTCGCTGTTAAACGCAAATAAACAGTCACTTACACAGGAGATTATGATGACTGCACTGACGCTGTTTGAACAAGCTGTTCCCGCCCATATCAAGGCCAAGGAGCGCAATGAGCTAACCAGAACGCTCGCGGGTAATACTGGCTCCAAGAGGATTTCCATTCGCGGTAGCGTGTTCCGCCTTGTCGTTGGCGGCGAAGAAGTAGCGAAGAATGAGAACCGCACGATGAATGTCGTGGTTGTCGGTGGCGCGCCGAATGTATTTCGCACCTACCACGCTGGCAAATACGTAGCCGGTGAAAGCTCAGCTCCCGATTGCTGGTCGAACGACGGCAAGCGCCCCGATGCCAGCGTTGAATCCCCACAGGGTTCGCTCTGCGAGAGCTGCCCGCAAAACATCAAAGGTTCGGGACAGAACGAATCTCGCGCATGCAAATACCACCAGTATCTCGCAGTTGTGCTGGCCGATGATGTTGGCGGTGACGTCTACCAACTTGTGCTGCCCAGCAAGTCTTATTTCGGTCGAGGTGACTCGGATAACATGCCGTTCCAGCAGTACGCGAAATACGTCAGCTCGCAGGGGCATAACATCGACGACGTCGTTACCGAGATGCGTTTGGATAGCGACAGCGACACTCCGAAGCTGGTGTTCCGTCCGGTGCGGTACCTTTCTGCCGAAGAAACAAACGCCGTAGTTGCGCAAGGTAAGAGTGATGCTACCCGGGCTGCTGTTTCTCGCGGGGCTATGAAAAAGAAAGAAGCCCCCAAGGTAGCACTGGCCGCACCTGCTGCAAAAGCAGCGGAACCTGAAGAAGTAATCGAAGAGCCGAAGAAGCGGACCGCGAAGAAAAACGTGGAGCCCGCCCCCAAGAAAGACTTCGCTGACGTCATTAGTAGCTGGACAACCGATGACGACGATTAATCATGGACAACCGTGGTTACACAGCGAGAATTGTTAAGGCTATAAATTCTGCTGACAGTAAGAGCAGTCTAGGCGTTATGCTTGGAAAGTTCTGCGTCAGTAAGGAAATTCCGGTATCGGACGTGGCGGAGTTTTTTGGTGTGAGCCGTATGACCGTCTACAAGTGGTTTGTCGGCGAGTGGATACCGCGCAAGCGGCACACCGAAAAAATCCTGAAGATAATCGGGAAAGCCAAACAATAACTGAGTAGTAGGGCGTCTAGTCCGACGGGACGAAGAGGGGGTTCGCCGCGCCCCCCTGACGCTTTTTTCCGCGGCTTGGGGCAAACATGGCGATCAGACAGCTATTGAATGCAGTACTGTCCACAGAAGGGCTATACTGTGTCGTAGGACTAAAGAAGTCCAGCGCACCGAAGCAACTGTTTGTAGACACGATAGAAGAAGTAGAAAAAGAAGCAGCTGAGCTGCTCAACAAGAATTACGACGCATACTTTGCATGCGCTAAATACGAGACCAACGCAAACCGCACGACCGACAACGTAAAGGCTATCCGCGCTTTCTGGCTGGACTTGGACTGCGGCCCCGGTAAGCCGTATCCCGAACAGACTGACGCTGCTGTTGCGCTGCGCAAGTTTTGCACTGACCTCAACCTGCCGAAGCCGACACTGGTTAGCTCTGGGAGGGGCGTTCACGTTTACTGGTGCCTCACCAAAGACCTCACTCGACTGGAGTGGAAGCCGGTAGCCGAACGCCTCAAGCAGCTTTGCCACGAGCGGGGGCTCCACGCCGACCCCAGCCGTACCGCCGACGCTGCATCTATCCTGCGGTTGCCGGGTACCAGCAATTTCAAGACCGACCCCCCACTGCCGGTGCAAATTATCACGGCACAAAGACCGGTGGATTTCGAGGCGTTCCGCAACAGACTCGGGGTGTCCCTTGAAGCACAGACTGAGCGCCCTCCCGCCCAGCTGAATGAGCTTACCCGGATGCTCATTGGGAACAAGCAGTGTCTATTCTCTAATATCGTAACCAAGATATCCAACGGTTCCGGCTGCGCTCAGCTGGATAAAGCGATCAAAGAACAGGACTCTATTGAGGAACCCCTATGGAGGGCTGCGCTTTCGGTAGCTGCCCACTGCAGCGACTCTCAGACTGCCATCCACGAGGTATCCCACAAGCACCCGGAGTATTCGGCTTCGGAGACTGAGGCCAAGGCCAGCCGAATCAAGGGCCCCTATACCTGCGAGACCTTCGCCAAGATCAACCCGTCTGGCTGCGCCGAATGCCCTCATAAGGGCAAGATTACGTCACCCATCGTGCTGGGTCAGGAGATTTTGGAGGCGGCTCCCGAGGACAATACAATCACCGACACACCCAACGTGGTTGGCAACGCCACGCCAGCCGTAGTCCAGCCCGCCACCTACACCATACCCGCATACCCTTTCCCGTATTTCAGGGGTAAGGCCGGTGGGGTATACCGCCGTGGCGGCGACGAGGACGACGAAGATGGTGTGGAGGACGCAAAGCTCATTTATGAGCACGACCTGTACGTAGTCAAGCGGCTACGGGACCCCCAGAGTGGTGAGGTGGTGTGGCTCAGGCTGCACACCCCCAAGGACGGCGTTCGGGAATTCGCGCTTCCAGCAGTAGACCTGCTGACCCCCGACCGGCTGCGGGAAAGGCTTGCTTGGTATGGCATCGTCGCCATGAAAAAACAGATGGACTCGGTGATGGCGTACATCGTCGCGTTCGTGAAAGAACTTCAATGTAGAGAAGGAGCAGAGATAATGCGTACCCAGTTTGGGTGGACGGACAAAAACCGGTCGTTTATCGTAGGCGACACAGAAATCTGTGCCGACGGAGACCGCTACAGCCCGCCGTCCAGCTACACAGCGCCGATTGCGGATTACTTCACCCCTGTCGGCTCACTGGAGAAATGGAAGCAGGTAGCTGACGTTTACGGTCGGCCCGGGTTTGAGCCACATGCGTTTGGTTTCTTTTCCGCGTTCGGGGCCCCACTCCTCAAGCATCTTGGGCTCAAAGGTGCGATCATCAACATGATCAATAACGAGTCTGGCACCGGTAAAACCACCACCCTTCTGTTGATGCACAGCGTTTACAGCCACCCGGAGGAAGTTATGCTCATTCAGCGGGACACCCTCAACGTCAGGCTACACCGGCTCGGCGTTATGAATAACCTTCCTATCGGTGTGGATGAAATCACAAAAATGAAGCCCGACGACTTCTCAGACTTTACCTACGCTGTTTCACAAGGGCGGGGCCGAGGCCGTATGAAGTCGAACGAAAACGCCGAACGACTCAATTTCGCCAAATGGGAGACCATCGTCCCTTGCAGCTCGAACGCCTCGGCAGTGGAAAAGCTGAAGAGCCTGAAGGATACGGCTGATGGTGAGCTTATGCGGCTCATCGAATACACCATCCCCCCTGTGAAACTGCTGTCGAAAGAGGAGGCAGGTGGGATATTCCCGCTGCTGTACACCAACTACGGGCACGCTGGGCGTATCTACCTGCGGGACTTGGTATGCAATCTGGACGAGCGCATCCGGGAGGTGAAGGAGATGCAAATCCTAATTGATAGGAAGATAGGTTTTACCAACCGGGAGCGTTTCTGGTCTGGGGTGGCCGCCTGTAATCTGGCGGGGGCCCTGTTCGCACGCAGGCTCGGCCTGATTGATATCGACGTTGGTCGGGTTTTCCGGTGGCTTGTAAAAGAGTTCTCTCAGATGCGGCTGGAAATCAAACCCCCCAGCACCAGCCATGCCAGCATCATTGGCGAGTTCTGGAACGAGCAACGTCACAACACGCTGGTAATCAACGACTTGGCCGATAAGCGCACTGGCGTCGAGATGATGCCGATTGTGGAGCCACGGAATGAGCTGGTTATACGTATGGAACCAGACACAAAAAAGCTATTTATAGCCAGCCGTAAGTTCCGCAGCTACTGTGCCGAGCGCCAGATCACCGTTAAGGACGTCCTCAATTCCCTTACTACAGATGGGGTTTATCTTGGCACCGTAAAAAAGCGGCTGTCCAAAGGCACCAAGATGAATACCGTGCCAGCCGTGGACTGCTACGTATTCGACTGCTCCAAGGGTGACTTCATCGACCCGGAAGCCTACATCGAAGCGGCCAAGGCAGCCCAAGATAAATAAAGCCCGATGAAGGTTGACGGGGTGGACTACAACATAGACTGGCGGAGGTTTAAGGTCGGCTGCTCTTTTTTCCTCCCCTGCATCCATGCCGAAGAGAGTCGAGAACAGATACGGCAGGGGGTCAAGCGGTTCAGATTCAAAATCGCCATACGCCTTGTAGTAGAAGAAGGGATACGCGGGCTACGGGTGTGGCGCGTTAAGTAGTCGCGCTAATCCTCTTCGTCATTAGCATACTCCGTCATGGGGGATATACGCGCTCGCAGCTTCTTGGATATTTTGACCCCTCCCGTGTTACTTGCTTCAGCAGCTTCCTTGTCCCGCCGTTTAAACGAGGCAGCTATCTGTTTGGCCGTAATTGGGTAGTCAGGATACTTGTCGTTATATTCATCCATCATATTCAATGCGTACTCGTACCCACTTTCGCTATCCCGCTCCAGATACAGCCGGTTCATAATTGAGTTGCGTCGGCTCAATATCTTCTGCTTTTTCTCTTCCGCGGCCATGGCTGCTTTCTGCTTTTGCGCCAGTCGTTCAGGTTGGATACCGAGCGCCTGCATGGCTAACTCAGTTGCCGTGAATTCTTCAACCTGCGTGACCCCGCTTTTAGTGATCGCGCCTTCCTCTGCAAATCTAGCCGCGGTTATGGGCTTGGACACGATAGCGGGCAACATGCGCTCAAAGGCGCGTTGGTACCGACCTTGTTCCATTAGCTGAGCTGCGTCTGCAAAATTCATGGCTAGTCCCACGGCGGGACCCGCGTTTGCGATAAAAGTTTCCATAAGCGACTCGCGGTAGTCTGTAGAGAACCGACCACTGCGGTACCACAAGTCAAACGGGTCAATGCTTACGCGCTCTGTGAACGCAGCGCCAGCCGCTGCAGGCAAACCACCCGATATAGCCTCTGCAGTCTTAGTCCCAACCTTCTTCGCCGTCTTTTCTTCCAGCCCCGCTTTGAGCGCCATGTCGCCGAGGAACCCGCCTAGGTTTATTTCCATGTAGTTCTTGAACCAGTTTTCCCAGTCAAAGAACTCATCATCTTCCTCGTCGTCCGGCTTCATTGCTTTGATTAGCGTGCCGATAACTGCGGTGAAAAACGGCTGCGCCTGCAGTCCGCCAAGCAAGAATGTAACGCCGAGTACGCCCGCCATCTTTTTACGAGCTTCTTTATAAGAGGCTTTGAGTTCGGCTTGTGCTTCCTGTATGCGCTGGTCGATTATGTTTTGTGGCACGCCGGAGGCAGCCAGCTCTTGCCGCATGCCTTCCATTTCATCGCTTCGCAGGGGGCGATTCAGGCTAAGGTCAATGTTTCGCACCATGTAGAACGTGGACATAATCACGTAGGACTTCATGGAGAACAGCACGCTACCCAGCGGGGATGTGGTTACCCTCGGCTTCATAGCACGACTGAAATCGCCAAGAGTATGGCCTGCTACATTTCGGGCTTCTGCGATTGCGTCGTTGAATGCCTCT
>Ga0222714_10006407_pt1 | contig 10994 bp, 19 predicted proteins | sample C33_3DmetaG_FD_165048 | JGI IMG/M metagenome (GOLD analysis project Ga0222714, IMG submission 165048) | Estuarine water microbial communities from San Francisco Bay, California, United States - C33_3D | ecosystem: Environmental > Aquatic > Marine > Unclassified | place: USA: California... | reverse complement strand
ATACCATTGTCTCCAGTAGTTTGAATATTACTATTATCAGTACCAATAAGACCTGAACGGTAAAGGTAGTTTCCACCCGTCATTTGTGCGGATGCTGATGCGATAATAGCATTTTGTTGTCCTGGGTTTTGGAACTGTGATGCGTATGACGCACCCACAAATAAAAATCTTTGGTCTCCATTTACTTGAGTTGCTTCTGCACCAAGAACACCCACCTTGAATCCCGCACCAATATTATTAGATTCACTACCACCAATAAAGTTAGAACCACCATTTTGTATTTGGTTGTTATTACCACCAACGATAATTTGGTTTTGACCACCGGTAATTTGGTTGTTAGTTCCACCATAAATGTTGGAGTTATCACCTGCGTAAAGGGTATTATTACTACCACCATAAACACCCGTTGCGACACCATCACCTCTAACCTGTGAGTTTTTTGCTCCAACGATGGTTCTTGTATCGCCGACCGTGCCAGTGTTTATTGTTGAACCTTGAGAGTTGATAATAGCCAATCTGTCTGAGGATGCTGTAATTGCGTTTGATGTTCCTCCTAAAATAAATTGGTAATCACCATTTGTATCTGTAGTCAAATACCAATCATTGACAAATGAATTACCACCTAAAGTGTTTGACTCAACAAAGAATGCATCACCACTGGTTCCTGAAGATCCTGAGGTACCAGAACTACCTGACGTTCCACTTGATCCCGAAGCACCTGAACTACCACTCGTGCCTGAAGATCCGGACGTTCCAGAACTGCCTGACGTGCCTGAAGAACCTGAGGTTCCACTTACACCAGAACTACCACTTGTTCCTGAACTACCACTAGTTCCATTTATACCGGATGAACCCGATGTGCCTGAAGAACCTGAGGTACCAGAACTGCCTGACGTTCCACTGCTTCCACTGGTGCCAGAACTACCACTCGTACCGGATGAACCAGAAGTGCCAGAACTACCACTAGTTCCCGAAGTTCCTGCTCCACCTCCGGTAAGGAAGTCTTCACGATTTATTTTGTATGTCACCGTCTCACCGGTGTTATTTACTACCAACCAGGTATTGTCTGGACTTCCTGTAAAGGTTGGTAGTTGGGAGATTTTCAAGTTTGCCATAGTTGGTATTTGTTTTGTTTAGTTTTGTTGCTCTATTCCACGATTAGATTGGCTGGTCATAATATCCGCATCCTCATAGAGAATTAGATAATCTTCCAAGTCAATATAGTAATCACAAGCATTCATATCCTCAAGGATAATTAGGTTGGCATCCATTGCCACACCTGCCACGTGATCTCCAAATCTTTCTTGGAATGGAATAGCAGTAATTGGGGTTTGTATATCCAGGTTGTCATACATATCCGGAAACGTTCTTATTCCTCTTTTGATATATGAGACAAACCTTCTGGCTTGTAAGGACATATTACTAACGATTGCTTTTTCGTTGGATAAGTCCGTGTTTAGAATGTCAGCAAATAATATACTTAGTTGGTAGGTAGTTGTATTCTCGTCATAGGTAATTGACTGAGGTACAACAAAGACCAATGGGTATGCTGGAGTGTTCCCAGATACCGTTTGTCCGAAATCTACCAAGTTGCCATAACCGAATGAAAACAATTGTTTGCTGTCTTTTTGGAACTGCTCAATAATATCCAATATTTTCCAATACGTTACATATTCATTCATCTTGTTTTGGTTTGACTTTTCATTTTTTGTAGTTCATTCTTTTCTTGAATAATCTGATCCTTTATTAGTGATGCTGTATTCAAGCATAAATACACTGATGATTTATCTATTGTCTCAAACTTTGTTATATCCTTTTGTGCCAGTTGATATGTTAGATTGAAATAAAATCTCGCAGTTGCTTGGGACGGAGCCATCTTGGGAGTATCCTCAGGATCGGCATTGTCAGTTTGAGTATCTTCATCTTCATAGTCAAAGAACGACTTATACTTGTGGTGTATGACAGTGCGATGAGCAAAAAAAAATTAGCAACTCCAATCCAATATCTTACCGGAGCATCCTTGAATAGTTCAGCACGTTCTAATGTTGTTGCTGGATTATACTCTTCCAGAATATATCCTTTTTTACTTTCACCAATTATTGGTCGGTACATTAGTGCAAGCAGTACGTGTATTGAATCTTGTATTACATCAGGTTGTGAATGTATTTCCATATCGACCCACTCACCCCATTTTATTTTGTTGAAATCATTTACCCTACCATACTCAACATCTTTGAACCAAAATCGGTCAATCAGTTCCACCGGATTTTTGTAATCTACCATTGTGGAAGATAAATAAGATTCCACGAACCTAAGGTTGTCACGGTCATACATTTGTAGTTCTTCTACCGGAATATCTAGAAATAAACTAAGCAGGTTTTCTGGCTTAGAATATTTGATTTCATTTTTTCTTATTTCTTGGAACTTACTAATGCTTAGTTCTTCATCAAGCATTATGTCTCGGTCTCCCAGACTTACCTTTATCATATCACAACGAATTTTTTCGGTTTATTACCCAGCGTAGATTCAACAACATATCTAATAGCATCGATAGCGTGGTTATCTTTATCTTCAGGAGCATCCAAGAGATTACCGTCCTTATCGCTTTTCCATTTGTAAGATTGAAACTCATTTAGAATGTTTTTACTTCCATCGTGAATAAATACCCTATATCGTTTCATTAGATCTATTCCGTGAAGTATTGACTTCTTATTCACTGGCTTTGCATTTATTTTATTTCTTCTCATCTCTTCTATACTTTGTGGTTGAGATGAATCACACCATATTGTATCTGTCTTATCTATATTTGATTGACTTATCTTTTCAATAAAATCTTGTATTGTTGTTCCTCTTGAATATACCAATTCTTTTAGATATAGTTCATCGCCGTTTTGATAAACAGCAACCAAAGTATTGGGATCATTATACCCGAAGTCTGCCCCATAACCTAATAACTTGGCGTGGTCTGGGATACGTTCCACGGTATAAAACCGGTTGAATACCAGTGTTGTTGCTATACCACGTTCTCCTAGCGTATAGATTCTATAGAGGTTGTCATCCTTGAATTGTAAGGATTTTAGTTCATCAACAATGCTTTGTTCAATAAAAGGATTATCCTGCCACGTTGTCTTGAAATAATAGCAATCATCTCTTTTTTCTAAGTCATATACCCAACTTGACAATTCACTTGGATTCAAATCTAATATTACATCTTCGCTTGTTCTAAATATTAGTTGATTCCAATCTTCCAATCTTAGTTCATTTGCTTCATTACAATACAGATAATTTCTTTTACTACCACGCAATTTCTGTGGTTCATCTATACTGAACCAATTTATTGTATTTGTTCCTAGTGAGTAATAACCTTCTTGCTTATGTAATTTCCTTGGATCATATTGTCCAAACATTTCCAATACCGTTATTAGATCTTTTAGTACCGAATTCTTTAGACTGGGTAATGTCTTCCTAACTATTGACAATGTTTTATTTTCTTCTTGAAGTAATTTCTGGATCCACCAAATTAGAATATTGAATGTCTTACCAGATCTTGCTCCACCTTGTGCTACAACAATTCTTTTGTTTTCTTCCTTTGCTTTTTGGATATGGTCAAATACTATTGTTGTTTGTATTTTCAATGTAGTGAGAAATATTTTCTTTTTCTGTCACCCATTCCAAATTGCTGAAATGGTTATTCTGTTTATCCAAGTCAATATGATTGACCTGAGGTTTTAGTTCCGGATTGGGTATGAAGTATGAAGCAACCAGACGATGAACCGTGTATCTGTTTTTCTTTCCACCAATGGTTAGAATAACATCGTAGTATCCATATTTGTGTAATCTCTGCCTTAGAAGATGACCTTTATGATTTCTAACAAGTCCAGCATCACTTATGTAATACTTGCTCATCCCAATCTGCTTCCATCTCATTCTTTTACAAAAGTGTTATTTTCCATTTTTCCTTTTCGGTTCTTTATCACCTCGTAGGAATCATTTATACACGCTTCGATTTTGTATCCAGATAAATGAGCAAGGTTGACCAACACCACAACCATATCTCCAATGGCATCTTGGATTTCAATCTCATCGTTCTTGAGAATTGCCTTAGCCAATTCTCCGAACTCTTCTCCGAGTTTTACAAACTGTGTTTTAGGATTTCCTGATTCATAAAGATTTCTCTCTCTTGCCCAATTTCTTATTGGCTCAAATTCATTAGTTAGTTTCATTCTCTCTTATTTTTTTAGCGATTTCATAATACTTCATTCTGTATTTTAGTAGGATAAGTTCACGCTCTTTATTGTAATAGTCATACTGCTTCTTCTTGAAACAACCTTTACATCTAGCGTGTCTTAGATTTCTTTCCTTATCTACAAAATAGAATTCTGTTTCTTCTTTTTCTTCTTTACACAAACTACAAGTTTTCATTTCTTTTCCAAGTTTTTCTATGTTTATTACCCATCATCAAAACAAATAATCTGGTATCAAAAGTTTCACCACCATCTTTTTCAATCATCTTCTTTGCTTGATCCAACCACCAATTCTCGTGAAGTACCAAATACTCCTCAAAAGCCAATCGGTATTCTTCATTTCTTTTTACAAGTCTGTGGTGATGGGTATGTCCAATTCCAATTCTATCTTGGAAATAACTATAAGGTTTTCCTTTCCTTCCTGCCTCCAACATTATTTCTTTCCAATCAGGTCTAAATGTGGTAGGATCTTTTACTCTTCTTCCTCTCTTCATTGTATTGTAATTTACTGAATAAATATAATAGGAGTAATGAGAAAAGTAAAATGAATAAATCTAATTATTCTTAGTAGTTCTTAGTAAAGTAATAAGTAGTTCTTAGTAGTTATTCTTTAGTCCTAGAATAGGGAGAGACAGAGTAAGCCTTACCAAAATCATTAGATTCTGGTTATCTGCCTACTCAATCTTTAGTCTAGAATGAGATCGGTTTAGACTAGATAAGTCTCTAAACTTGGAAGCAACTTTACGAACTCTTATCAGTCCGATTGACATCTTTCCTTCCTTTACAGCCAAGATTACACTTTGTCAATTTCCCGTGGTAGTGTGGTATGTTTATCAGAGCCACCGTAGAACTTATTCCCGTCCTCTGACTTGTAATAGATACAAAAAAAAAATGAAAAGTAAAATTACTCCAACAATTTATTTTTGATAATTTCGATTTGAATTGGTTCGGACGAAATCTTCTGTCCTTGGGTGGTAAGATCTACGTTGGTAGATTCTGTCCAATGCTGAAACTTGTTTCTCATAATCAGAGACCATAACCGAGTGTTGAATCCTTGTCCATCTTTTTCGGTCATTGCTTTGTGTGCTAAATTGAACCAATACTCTTCACAATGTTTTTGATACGCTTGGAATGTATCTTTATACTTCTTATTCACCTCTAATTGCTTCGTATGTTGTTCCCAATTTAGTCCAAGTTCTATTAGGAAGTCTGTGATATGTTTTCCTTCTTTTCCGCTTCGTATCATCACACTTTCAAAATCTGGTGGAACATTTCTATTAGACCGTGCCATAGTGAGTTTTGTATTTTACTTTCATTAGTTCTACTGCTTGAATAACTTTGTCATAAGCATCACGCTGAGATGGGACTTGACTTGACATCGGCCACACAGCATTATACGCTTGGTAGATTTCAATCCAATCATATTCATCCAATTCTTCAAATTGTTTTGGTTGGATGATACGTGTATAAACATCCTTGGCTATTTTTAGATGATCTACCGAATTTAGATTATTCAGTATTTGTTTCCTACCTTTACAATTACATCCCATTAGGAACTAAAGTTTTGAGTTCATCGTTTAGTTTTTTTACTATTTCCGCCAATTCATAATTTTCCTTTCTACACGCTAAAGATTCTAACTCTTCCAATTGTTGTCTAATAACTGGAATTGCTAATCCGGATTGTGTCTGGTATTCAATTATTTCAAAGAATGCTTGAGAATAGATTTCTTCCTGCTTTTCTTTACTCTTCTTGAAATACCTACGTAAAATCGTCGGTTTCATAACTACTATAAATATATCGGATTTAGTCTAAAAAGAAAACCCCATCACGGAATGGGGAAAGAAGATGGCAATATATGACTGGACAGATAAACATCCGGGAGAGAGAGTGGCCGGATAAAATGACTGCCGTTTCTTTTTGTAATAAATACAATAACAAATAACCAAAAAAAATAAACCTTTGGTATTTATTATTTGAGTAATTTTATTTATATTTACAATAGAATGGGACAAGACATCATAAACACTAACTTGAGAAGGAGAATGCTCAGTGAAGAAGGTTGGGTATATTTTTGTAGAATCTGCGGAAAGTATTTGCCTGAATCAGAGTTCTATAAAAGCAAGGCAGGAGGATTTGGTATTCAAACAAAGTGTAAGCACCACTACAAAAAAAATTCAGTAGAACCTTACGACCCTGAAATGGAATATCTAAAACTTCAACCAATTCAAGATGACGATTTTTATGAGACCCAAAAACTCCTGGAGAGTTTGGGTTATGAGTTTGGACCAGGTAAAGAACCAGTCTATAAACAATTTGAAAAAAAACACAATCTAAATGGGCAAGCAGAAAATGACTAAAAAAGGTGTAATGCTAATGCGTTACCTTAGAACTAAAGGATGGGCATATCAGGATTTAGCCGATATGTTTGGGATGAGTAAAGATGGAACAAAGCATATTATTCGCCGAGAACGTTGGGCAGAAGTAGAACCAGCGGATCCAATAACTGGAGAGTATCTATATTACACATATTTGAAAAATGGCAATCTTGAATAAACAAACCAGAACAATTGACAGATCCATTGAACGACTTATTCGTAAAGATGGGGAAGAATTTGCTTGGTGTAATTTTCACGAAGATTACCATCCAGTAGAACAATTTGGTAAAAACAAAAATTCTAACACTGGTCTTGACTACCGATGTAAAAAAACTAGAAGTCTAACCAGACCAAAAAAAGACCCATCGGCGGTAACTTGGGCTGACACCCAGAATTTGCTTTGTCAGGAAATACTAAAGGATCTTGGATATAACACTCAAGGTGATAAGCCGGTATGGAAACAATTTGAAGAACGACATCAAGAAAAGTTTAGGTAAGGCATTTATTTTTTTGGAATATGTCATATATTTATTGTAAATAAAAGAGAGAGATGGGAAACATTCTAGAACAAGCAAATCAAATAATAAATCATCGTTCTGAAGAAAAAGAACGACAATACGGACCGATGTCCGAGACCAATCGTAGAGCAAGTGTGATTGCTTCGGTATTATCTAACAAAGAGATTACCGTTCAAGACATTTACTATTTCCAGATTGCTCTAAAGTTGGCACGTGAATCTTGGGCACACAAAGAAGACAACCTTTTGGATTGTGTTGCTTATCTGGGCGGATTGAATAACTTTATGGAAAATATCAAAGTAGAGAGTGATGACATTACCTTTGACGACCAATCAAGCAGTAAATAATGCTATTCGTATTTTGCTTTACAACCAACGAAAGGTTGTAAGTAATAAATGGCAAGCACAAGAGGTGAATCAGGAAATGTTAGAACTAACTAACATTTTCTTGTCAATGGAAATGGTATCCAATCCTACTGACCTTGGATTACAAACTGGCTGTGATTTACCTTGGTCTGAAGATCATTTCCAAGAACGTATAGCAAATGATCCCGAAGCAAGAAATCCTGGCAGAGAATGGAAGAACTGGCCGTATTACCAGCACGGTAAAGATGACAACAGATTTCGTGCTGATGGTTTATTTAGTCATACCTACCAAGAAAGATTTTATCCAGACGCTGGATGTGGTAGATTTCCAAATGGTGGTTTGTCCGACATTATTATGCGACTAATTACGGATCCAACTTCCAGACAAGCATATCTAGGTATTTGGCATCCGGAAGACCAAAGTAATCATCAACAAAGAGTTCCTTGCACCTTGGGTTATTGGTTCAAGGTAAATGACGGTAAATTAGATATGACCTACCTTATTCGTAGTTGTGATGCTAGAAGACATTTTAGAAATGATGTTTATATGGCTCAACGACTAGCAAAATATGTCGCAGATAAACTTGGCATTGAAATTGGTACTCTAACTATGTGGATTGGTAGTTTTCACTGCTTTTCCAGCGATGCTTATTCACTTGAACAAAAACTAAAAAAATGTGCGGATTTGTAATTTCTAAACAACCTACTAACGGTAATGTGTTCCACCGTGGAACAGAACATACCACAATTGAAATAAACGATTGGAGAGTTCAATTTTCATCACTACCGTTGTCTTCCTTTGGAACTAATCTTTCGCAACCAGTTCCATTTCGTTTTGGCTATTTGGTATTCAATGGTGAAATATTCAACTATAATGAGTTAGACCCATCTTCTAAAAGTGATTTAGAATATCTCCAAAAATTGTTTATTCGCTGTGGTGAAAATCTAAATAGTCTCTATGAGCACAGCATTCATTGGGACGGATTCTGGTCAATAGCGTATATTCAAAAATCTGGTAAGGTTTCGTTCTTTACGGATTGGATGGGTAAGAAACAACTCTACTATTCCGAGATTGGAATTGCTTCAGAAATAAAACCAATCCTACCGAACGATTATTCTTTGCTTGAATATACACCACAACAATTTGGAAGTTTGAACACCCCATTTACAAAAGTGTTTAGAGCAATCCCGGGAGCATATTACGAATATGAACCAAGAAACAAAAGAGCAAGCAGAATTAGAATGCTAGATTACTTTGACTACCCGGTTGGTCAAGATCTTTATTCAATGATTGACCGGTCAGTAAAAAGACGATTGGAAAATCGTATAGATGGTTGTTCAATATTTTTATCCGGTGGTTTAGATTCAAACATCGTATTACACCATTTACTTGCTCATACAAGAGACTTTGAGGCTATTACAATAGAAAACCAAGAGTCAGAGATTGTAAAGCAAATACAGCAAATATACGACATTCCTGTCAATTACATTGAAGATAATTTTGAACCAAGTGATTTATTTTATGCTGTCCAACATTATGAGCATCCATTGGATTATGGTAGTCTGATTCCAAATTACCTATTATTTCAACAATGTCAGAACCGTATGGTGCTAACGGGAGATGGATCTGACGAATTATTTGGTGGATATACCAGAAGCCAAACCTCCGATACCTGGATCTATGACACTCAGTTAGAATTACCTTACTACCACAACGTTAGAATTGACCGGATGAGTATGGCATTTACCAAAGAAGCAAGATCACCACTAATGAGTATGGACTTGTATCGTTATAGCCGAACTTTACCCCAAGCCGAGAGAACAGGAAAAAAAGTTCTACGTGATCTTTACCAAGATCTTTTACCCAAGTGTGTTTTGGAAACCAAAAAACGTCCTCTTAGATTATTTGACGACAAAGACAAAAATATGGAAATGGTAAAAAAAGAATTCAAAATCGTCTTCTAAGTAAGAAACGTGGCACAATATTCTCTATATTCTTATACACTAAATAACAACTAAAAAATGGAGACAGAAAACACAATCTTAGAAAACCCACTTTACGAAGCACTAATGACTGCCAAAGTGGAGTACCACAACGTAAATAAGGAACGGGAACAACGTGCTGCCGTCCTTAGAGAAAAAGAACAAGTCCTAAACCAGGAAATGGGACGAATGGTAAAAAACTACCTAAGTCTGCTTGGTGGTGGTTTTGACTATGCTGCCAAAGGAGTTCGTAAAGCAGATGATAACGGATTTTACCAACCGGTTATTTCTTGGGATATTCCAAATGCTAAACTACAAATCCATTGTGGCCAGACTTGGAACCAAGGTAATAAAGAACTGGCTAAGCACATCTACAACCCACGCTTCGGTCAGAAGATTATGGAGAAGTTTTCTTCTTGTGTTTTTACCTTTATGGAAAACAATGTCCAGGATAGCAATATCTATAACACTTTACAGGAGATTGTTTCTCGGCCACTTCCTACCTTGGATAAATTGGTTGGTCAGAAAATCAAATTACCATCTTCAGTCCATTTCCAAACTCGTGATAATAATGATTGGATGGATGCCTTCAAGATTGAACCAGTCGGAGCAATGTGGCAGATTACCCTATACTATGGTGCACGGGAAGAAGTTCTTACTCGCACCCGTCGTTGGGCTACCTTGGAAAAAGAATTCGAGCAAGTCTATGAAGAATGCCGCTCTTTCATCTCTAAAAACCTTGACCGATAATGAATATACAAGATCTCATCCAACAGAATTCCAATTTCGTAATTGGACAAACGATGAAGGTAGAAGGTCTCTGGTTTAGAAAAACTGGGGATCTATCCTACTTCGTTCAAGTACCAACCTTTGGTAACAAACAAAAACTTGCTTACTTTCGTCTTGCTTTACTGAAAAAAAATATTGAATTAGACTGGTAAGTATCGTTGTTATGTAAAAAACGTTTCTTATATTTGCTACATAATCATAAAACAAAAACAAAAAATGGACAACTCAAAACTAACCGAAGCAGAAGAAAAAGAATTGGAAATCTTCTTTTCACCAGAACTGAATGTAAAACCTTCTTGTCCCCGTGATTTTCTTGAACTAATAGAAAATAACACAACCTTTGGCTATGCTATTGCCGATGGTGGTAATATGGGTGGAAACCTAAACAATAATGATGACTATATGGTTTGGATTGTCCAGGACGAAGAAACCGACCCATACTGGATCTACGTTGATTATCACGGTGAAGAAGCCGGGGACCATTCAGATCTCGAACTTTTTGATGTTGAAGTAGAAACAATGGACGATGTTTTAGAAACTTTGGCTTATCTTGAATCACTTATCCCACTTCTCTAATACAAAACAAAAATGGACAAACAATTGCTTCTCTCAATCCTTGGCAACCTTTATTTGCTTCAAGAACAATTCAACGAAATGGAAGGCGAAGAAGCCTACCGTTTTATCACCGGCCCAAACTCTGACTCTGACGAAAGAACTCC